>Ga0302325_10002265_pt1 | contig 46933 bp, 40 predicted proteins | sample Palsa_T0_2_FD_201948 | JGI IMG/M metagenome (GOLD analysis project Ga0302325, IMG submission 201948) | Peat permafrost microbial communities from Stordalen Mire near Abisko, Sweden - Palsa_T0_2 | ecosystem: Environmental > Terrestrial > Soil > Palsa > Peat permafrost | place: Sweden: Abisko...
AAATCCCAGCTCTTGACGTGCTGCAGGGCTCGCTTGGAGCCACTTCCGCAACGGACGGACCGGCCTTCCTCTCGCAGCTTCTCTTCTATTCCGCCGCGATTAGCGCATCCAAACGGGTCCCGGCCACGGGATATGAATATGCGCTTAGAGTGAATCCATCCTCCGGAAACCTTCACCCTACGGAATTCCACTTTGTCACGCGCGGCCTGAAGGAATGGCCCGACGGGCTCTATCATTACGATCCATCCAGACACATGGCAGAGCAACGCGCGCGCGGCACATTCAACTTGAACAAAGCCCCCAGCCCTGCGCCAATCGTGTTCGTCTTGACCAGCATTGCCTGGCGCGAAGCATGGAAATACGGCAAGCGGGCCTACCGATACTGCCTGCACGACATCGGGCACGCCTGGCAAGCGCTCGCGCTTTCCGCCCGGTCCATCGGATGCGACGCTTTCGCCGTCGGAAGTTTCGCTGACGACGAAGTCTCCCAGCTGTGCAGCCTGAATCCGGATGAATGGCCAATGCTGATCGTTAACCTGCAAGGTAAGTCCGTCCCGGTGCGCGAAGCAGACACCAGCGAGACCGAGTGGTTCGCCGGACAAGCGAACCGGCTTTCGAAGGAGACGATGGCTCAGCCGTTGATTGACGGCGTCCACCTCGCCACGAAACAAATCCGCAGCGAAACCGGCAGCATTGCCTCCGCAGTGCCAGCCCCAACCGGCTCTTTTGTGATTGCATTGCCTCCCCCGGCTTCCTCCACGCGCAGCTTCGGCGAGGTTGCCCGAACGCGCCGCTCGGCTCTCGACTTCGTAGGCGGCATGCAATCGATGCAGCTGGCAGAGCTCTCTGCCATCCTCGCCTGCACAGCTCAGCCGTTGTCGGCCGACTTTGCGAACACGCGTTTCATTCAGCTCTATTTGTATGTTCACCGCGTCAATGAGTTGCAACCGGGCGTCTACAGGTTCTGGCCGCAACACGCCGAATTGGAGCAAGTAAAAACTGGCGACCAGCGCGTAGCCGCCGCTGCACTCAGCCACGGACAAAGTCTGGCCGGCAACGCCTGCGTAGCTTTTTCGATGATTGGCGATCTCGATCGTGCCACAGCCGCGTTTGGCGACCGTGGTTATCGCTACGTGCATTTCGAAGCCGGTGCGATTGGTCACCGCATATACCTCGCCGCGGAAGCGCTGGGTTTGCGCGCGACCGGCATCGGCGCCTTCTACGATGAAGAGGTCCACCGCTATCTCGAGCTAACGCCCCAGCAGGGACAAGTCGTGTACCACTTCGCAATTGGCCATCCGGTCCCCGATCCGCGCATCTCGGCATCAACGAATCCATAGCAAGTCGCAAAAGCCATACCCGGCCAGATCCCAACGAAGTTGCCGCAGAAACTGACTCGTCTTCCGCAAACGGTCGTTCCGAATTGCATTTTAGTTCGGTTTCGCTCGTCCCCAACCGCCCCCACCCGGCGACTTAATCCGCAGTCGGTCGCCTGCTCGCAGCTCGCGTGTGCATTTGCCGGGCAGTGTTTCTTCCCGGCCATTTCGAATCACGGTCGACACGCCAGGCTCGCCCGCTTTTCCGCCCGCAAGTCCCCACGGCCGCGTCTCCCTGCGATCCGCGAGCAGCGTCACCTGCGCATCGCCAAGCAATCCGATTTCACGCACCAATCCGTCACCGCCGCGATGCAGTCCCGCCCCGCCGGAATTCTTCCGTATCGCATACCGCACCATCCGAAACGGGTACGCATATTCCAACGCCTCCACCGGCGTGTTCAGCGAGTTGGTCATGTGCGCGTGATGCCCGCTCGCGCCGTCCGCCTGAGGCGAGCCGCCCAACCCTCCCGCAATTGTCTCGTAGTACGTATACGGCAACCCAAATCGAGAATCGATGCCGCCGATCGTCAGGTTATTCATCGTCCCCGCGCTCGCCGCCGGAATCCGCTCTGGAATCGCCTGCGCCAGCGCCAGCAGCAGCGTATCCACGATGCGCTGCGATGTCTCCACGTTCCCGCCCGCCACCGCCGCCGGAGCCACGGCGTTCACCACCGTTCCCTCCGGAGCAATCACTCGCACCGGCCGCATCAGACCAGCAGTCGCAAGTGCCTCCGCCGGCAATAGGCAACGGAAGACATAAAACACCGCCGACCATGTGATCGCGTAAACCGCGTTAATATTGCCCGCAACCTGTGCGTCCGTACCCGTAAAATCCACCACCGCGCGTTTGTTCGCTGGATCGTTTCGCACCGCAACGCGAATGCCGATCCGTCCCGGCCGCACTCCGTCATCGTCCAGAAAATCTTCCGCTCGCCATTCGCCTGCTGGCAGGCGAGCCAGCACTCCGCGCATCACGCGCTCCGAACCGTCCAGCATCGCGCCCACCCCGCGGCACAATCGTTCGAACCCAAACCGCTCCACCAGTACCTGCATCCGCGCGATTCCAATCCTGCACGCGCCCAGTTGCGCCATCAGGTCGCCTTCGCGTTCTGCAGGCGTGCGCACATTGGCCAGCAAAATCGCCAGCACCTGCGCATCCATCTTTCCCCCGCGCATCAGCTTCACCGGAGGAATCCGAATCCCTTCCTGCGCAATCTCGCGGCACGGCCCCATTGATCCCGGATGCATCCCGCCAACATCGGCGTGATGCGCGCGATTCGCCACGTAGAACGCGGGTCTCGCACGCCCCTTCAAAAACAACGGTGCCACCATCGTCAGATCCGGCAGATGCGTGCCGCCACGATAAGGATCGTTGAGCAGCGCCACATCGCCCGGCGCAAAACGCATCGCCTCCAAGGCTGCACTCACCGACATCGGCATCGATCCGAGGTGCACAGGCATGTCATCGCCCATCGCAATCAAATCGCCTTCGCCAGTGAACACCGCCGAAGAGTAATCGCGCCGCTCCTTGATATTCGGCGAGAACGCCGTCCTCCGCAGCGCCGCACCCATCTCAGCCGCAACTGAATGCAGCGCGTGCCCCACCACCGCGATCTCCGCCGGATCGATCGAAGGTCGCCTCATCCTTTGCCTCCCTTCGCGGTGCGCGTGATCATCAGGTTGGCAAATCCATCCACTGTAGCCGTCCACCCCAGCGCCAGATACGTCGTCGCGCTCAGTTCCACAATCACAGCCGGTCCTGCAATCCTGTCGCCGCTCTTCAAGCGAGACCGCTCATACACCGCCGCACGCCGCCAACCGCCACCTTCGAAAACCCGATGCGCGCCGATCATCGCTGCAGCACCAACGCCACGTTTGCTCCTCTTTGCGATCACGCGCGGCTTCTGCCCCGGCACCACGACCTGCACGCGCAGTGTCACAATCTCCACGATGCGCGACGAATCCGCATACCCATAAGCCTGCGCATGAAGTCGATGGAATCGAGCAACAACATCTTCGCCCCAATCCACGCGCAGCTCGAATCCCTGCCCGCGATAGCGCAAATCGGCGGATCGCGTTAGCACCGGCCGCAAACCCTCTGCGCGAAAAACCTCCCCCGCCTCCGTCTCCAACTCCCGAAACGCACCGGCGATTTTCTTGCTCCCCGGCTCCGCCATCACCGTGCGCGAAAACTCCCGCCGCAAATCGGCGTCCAGAATTCCCAGTGCCGACAGCGCACCCGGAGCCGCCGGAATCACAACCTGCCGCATCCCCAACGCATTCGCCAGCCCGCACGCATGCAGCGGCCCCGCGCCGCCAAAAGCCAGCAGTGCAAAATCCCGCGGATCGAATCCACGCTCCACCGACACCCGCCGCAGCGCACTCTCCATGCGAACATCGGCCACACGCACAATCCCCTCAGCCACTGCCTCCACGCTTTCAAATCCCCGGGTCGCTCGACGCACTCTCTCAATCGCCTCCCGCGCATGGTCCGTATCCAGCCGCATTGCGCCACCTAGAAAATGCTCCGGATGCAATCGCCCCAAAACTAGATTTGCATCGGTCACCGTCGCCCCATCGCCGCGCCCATAGCAAGCCGGACCGGGATTCGCGCCTGCCGATTGCGGCCCTACCTGCAGTGCACCCGCTTCATCGATGCGCGCCAGCGATCCTCCGCCCGCACCAGCTGTGTGGATGTCGAGCATCGGCACACGCACCGGCACCCCCGCAACTTCGCCCTCAATGGTTGTCACCGGCTCGCGCGTCGCATCCAGCAGTGCAACATCTGTCGACGTCCCACCCATATCGAAGCTCAATACGCGCGCAATCCCAGCTCGCCGCGCCACACTCAGCGCCCCGATCACTCCACCCGCCGGTCCCGACAAAATCGTCCGCACCGGCTCTCGTGCCGCCGCCTGCGCCGAAAGTATCCCGCCCGACGACTGCATGATCTTCAGCGCCGCTCCGCGCCCCGCCAACTCCCCCTCAAGCGCACCGAGGTAGCCCTGCATCTTCGGCGCAAGGTACGCATTCAACGTCACCGTCGCGGCCCGCTCATACTCGCGAAACTCAGGCAGAATCTGGTGCGACAGCGACAGCGGCAATCCAAGCGGGCGTAACGCCTCCGCCACCATCTTTTCGTGTTCTGGATGCGCAAATGAAAACAGCAACGACACTGCCACCGACTCAGCGCCCGATTCCTTTACACGGCGCAGCAACTCGGCCAACCCCGCATCTTCCAATGCGCGCAGCACCGCACCATCGGGCCCCACCCGCTCCGCCACACCGAAATAAAACTTCGCCAGCGGCGCAGGCCGATGCACGTTCCAGTCATAAAGACTCGGCCGCGCCTGCCTTCCAATCGCCAGCGTGTCCTCAAATCCCGCGGTCGTAACAAACGCGACGCGCCCGCCCTTGCGTTCCAGCAGCGCGTTGGTCGCCACCGTCGTTCCATGGCGTACTTCGATCTCCGTCGCTCCTACCCGTGCCACAATCTGCGCCACGCCATCCAGAATCGCGTGCCCCGGATCATCCGGCGTCGATGGCAACTTCAAAACCTCGACCCGCCCCCCGTCGCGATACACGCAATCGGTAAACGTCCCGCCCGTATCAATCGCAATCGTGAGCCGTTTTGTGCGTCGCGCTACCATTTCCAGTCAGCCTATCAGTTGCTATCGCGCATCCTGCCCGCAACTCATTTTTCTTTACCCACAACAACACCAAATGAGACAGTGAAGATTCACCGGCAGCTCCAACGCAACCAATGCATCCGCCCAACCGAACAACTCAACCCTTTCGCTGGAGCGCCACCACGCTCGCGCAACGCCGCGTCGTCGTCGCCGCCAGCCTGGGCTGGATGCTCGATGCTTTCGATGTCATGGTTTACTCCATCGTGCTGGCCACGCTCATGCGCGCCTTCGCCATGAGCCGCACCACCGCCGGCCTGCTCAACGCGCTGACACTCATCGCCTCGGCCCTAGGAGGTCTACTCTTCGGTCTGCTCGCCGACCGCTTCGGACGCCGCCGCATGCTCACCACCAGCATCCTCGCCTACTCCGTTTTCACCTTTGCGTGCGGTCTCTCGACAAGCATCTTCGCTCTCGCCACCTTTCGTTTCCTACTCGGCCTCGGCATGGGCGGCGAATGGAACACAGGCGCAGCGCTGGTCGCGGAATCCTGGCCAGCTGCCTGGCGTGGCCGCGCCCTCGGCATCGTGCAAAGCAGCTGGGCCGTCGGCTACGCACTCGCCGCCCTCGTAGCAGGCCTCATTCTGAATTACGCAGGCTGGGCTCATGCTTCGTGGCGCTGGGTCTTCTTCATCGGCATCGCGCCTGCCTTCCTCGTCTTCTGGATCCGGCACAGCGTGCCAGAGCCGCCGCTCTGGGAGCACGCCCGCGCAGCCTCAACCACAAGTGAATTCACCCCGCTCCGTCCCTACCTCCGCCCGCTCCTCGTTCTTACCGCAGCCAACACCTGCGGCATGTTCGCATGGTGGGGCCTCTTCACTTGGATTCCTGCATACTTGGTCCTGCCAACGGTGCAAGGCGGCCGCGGCTTCACAAGCCTCAGCCTTACCGGCTTCCTGGTCACCATCAATTTATTGGGAATGCTGCCCGGCTATCTTCTCTTCGGCGTAGCCGCCGATCGCTTCGGCCGCCGGCCCACATTCGTGGTCTATCTCTTCGCGGCCGCGTGCGCGGTGCCGCTACTGGCCAACGCCCGCCAGCCCGCTCTGATTCTTCTCTTCGCCAGCATCGCAGCCTTCTTCGGCACCGGCTTCTTCACCGGCTCCGCGATCATTGGCAGCGAGCTTTTTCCAACCCACGCACGCGCCACGGCACTCGGCATTTCTTACAACGTCGCCCGCGGTCTCAGCGCCCTCGCCCCACTCACCATCGGCGCACTCAGCGAGCGCCACGGACTCTCCTGGGCTTTCGGCGTCAGCGCAATCGCATTCGCCGCAGCCGCTCTCCTCGGCCTGTTACTGCCTGAAACCCGAGGCGCGTCACTCTAGCGATCAGACACGCGGAGCGCGCAGATCGACCCTAACCGCAGGGTCGCGCAGAGAACCGACGCAAGCATTGTCGAACAGGAAGGCCAGTCTCAGTGCTGGAAAAATCGACCTCGACTGGCTCTTACACACACACACCGCTCACTGCGCCGGTGGCACAAACTCCTTCGGCAACGCCGACCCCTCGCCAAAGAAAAACATCTCCATCTGCTCCACCAGAAACTGCTGCGCCTGCGGCGTCCACGGCTGCAGCCGATACTCGTTCAGCAGCATCTTCTGGTGGTTTACCCACTCGTCCCACGCCGATTTCGACACATTCTTGAAGATCTTTTGCCCAAACTCCGAGTCGAAGGGCGGCTCGTCCAGCCCTTCCATCTCTTTCTTGTTGCGAACGCAAAAAACAATGTGCGCCATCCGTCAAACCCCCACTCGTCATTGTATGGGATTGCCGAACGGCGCTCCGGGGTCGCAGATTCCTCTACCGCACCAACTCCGATACCACTTCGATCTCCTCGTGACGCGTGCTGCCCGGAATGTCGAGTGACCCCAAAACCATCGGCTTGCCCTGCGCCAGGGTCGACATGCCTTCCAGCATGGTTTGCCGAATCACGGGATCCTGGGCCCCAATGCCCGACTTCTCCTCCGCCACGCTCGATTGCTCCACCTTTGAGCGCAGCCGCAAGCCATCCGAATTCCCTTCGAGCGACGCTTCGATATTCAATCCCACGTCAACATACTGCACCCGCGAATTCGGCGCCGAACTTCCCGCATCCATCGACCCGGTCACAAGCGGCACGCGGTTGCCTTGCTTCACAACCGTCTTCCCTCCAGCCGCAACAATCACCGCGACGTGCTGCGTTCCTGTCGGCTTACCCCCGTCCATATCGGTAATCGAGTAGGTCAGCCGATAGACCTTGCGCGAACGATCTATGTCGGCCAGCACCTTCTGCGCCAAGGTGATATCTTCCGCCGTTCCACGCATCGAGATCGCACCGTCTGTCGCAACGTAGTAAAGATGCGCATGGGGCAACAAATTGCGCAGGTCTGTCAAACATCGTTTGCCTCATTCGTCTGCGTAAGGTTCGTCAGGTAAAAGGTCTGATAGGTTTCCGCATTCGATTTCACATCCAATGGGCCGGACTCGGCAGAAGCCGCCTGTGCTCCCGCGATTCGCGCCATCAACACCACGCCCAATCCAACCGCCGAAAACGTCTCGACCGCCCTAATCCAATGCCTTACGCGCGCATCGCTCGTCCATTTCATCGCTCGCCTCCAAAGTTGATCGTCTGGAACCATGCCAACGCCAGCTTCTCTAGTTCGCAGCATGGCTTCTGTCGTCAAAGACGCGCATTGTGAGTTTTCGTTCGAAAGTAATTCGGGTCTGCTCCGCCTTCATCGCGTCTTCGGATGCGCGTACAAGTTTTGCCAGCGGAGTATGTCTGATTCGCTTGCTTCAAACTATCCGCCTGCATCTATCCTCTGTATATGTGCGGACGCTTCGCCCGTCGCTCCACCCAGAAAGTTCTCGCCGGCTGGTTTGGCGTCGAAATGGAAGACATGCCCCAATTCGACTCCGGTTTCGCGCCCACCTTCAATGCGGCGCCCCAGAGCATCCAGCTGATCGTGCGCCTCAGTCGCGATACCGGTAAACGCGAGTTCGCCCTCGCCCGCTGGGGACTCGTGCCTTTCTGGGCCAAGGACGCCAAATTCGGCTATTCCACCTTCAACGCCCGCGCCGAAGAAGTCGTCGCCAAGCCGGCCTACCGCGAGGCCTTCAAAAAGCGCCGCTGCCTCGTGCCCGCCGACGCCTTTTATGAATGGCAAAAGCTGGACGCCAAAACCAAGCGTCCCTTCGCCATCGCCCTCCGCTCCGGTGAGCCCTATGCCTTCGCCGGTCTCTGGGAATCCTGGAAACCCAAAGACGCCGAACCCCTCGAAACCTTCACCATCGTCACCACCGACCCCAACGCCGTCACAGAAAAACTCCACGACCGCATGCCCGTTATCCTGGAGCCTGCCGACTACAACCGCTGGCTTGAAGCCAGCGATCCCTCGCGGCCTCCCACTAATCTGCTCTGCCCCTATCCCGCCGAAAAGATGCACGCGTGGCCCGTCGGCAACCGCATCGGCAACGTCCACAACAACGATCCCGATCTGCTCACCCCGGCCCAACCGGAGCCGGAAAGCCCCAGCCTTTTTGACTGAATTCCGCCGTCCCACCCGCCAATCCCCGCGAATTTACTTGACATTAATCCGTTTTCGGATTTTCCTGTTGGCGAATCGACTTCTCCACGGGTATTCCGTGCGTCCCCCGCCGACGTGGCGGATTCGGGCCTTTTTGCGACCTGGATCCCGCTAATTCGGCCCGCCTTTACCCAGGCGTGAACGGACAGCCGGCGTGGAGATCCAAGGAGAACCATGAACGATCCAACACCGGCCCCATCCGCTACCCAGTCCGGCCTCTCCGAAAACGCAGCTGGAGGCCTCGCCTACATCACCATCATCCCGGCCATTATCTTTCTCGTGACCGCCCCCTACAACAAGAGCTCCTACATCCGATTTCACTCCTGGCAGTGCCTCTTCATGGCTCTCGCCTGGTTCGTGATCGATGTAGCCGTCATGATCTTTGGGAGCTTCCTGTCGTTCTTCCGGCTGCTCACCTTCGGCCTTTATCCGCTCATCTCCCTGGCCATGCTCATCCTTTGGATCATGGTGCTGATCAAAGCCTTCAACGGCGAGCGTTTCAAGCTCCCCATCATCGGCGATCTCGCCGCAAAACAGGCCGGATAGCAACAGTTGTCCGTCGTTCCTCCAGCGTTTCTGGTCGATCGGTCCATCTTTTCTTCAGAATTCGCTACGGTATATTTTTGCCTATTCGCTACAATCACGACACTTGGTCCATCCCCAATCCGTCCCCGAGGTTCAACAGCAAAGGAGCCTACGTGTCCGATTCTCCTCAATACACACCCGTCCCGCCGCAGCCATCCGCCCCGCAGCCGACTGCGCAAAGCGGTCTTTCCGACAACGCCGCCGGCGCGCTTGCCTATGTCACAATTATTCCCGCGATCATCTTCCTGATCGTCGAGCCCTATAACAGGAATTCCTACATCCGCTTCCACTCCTGGCAGTCCATCTTCTTTGGCATCGCCGCCGTCGCCGTCCACATTGTTCTCACGCTGATCCCGGTGATCGGCTGGATCCTGGTGCCGTTCGTTTCTCTCGGGTTCCTTGTCATCTGGGTCATCCTGCTGCTCAAAGCCCTCAAGGGCGAACGCTTCCAGCTTCCCATCATCGGCAAATTTGCGGCCCAACAAGCCGGCGCATAACAAAATCGGTGGAGGGACCGGGCCCTGAAGGCCCCGGATCCCTCCGTCAAGGCCTCCGCTTCCCTCAGTCCACACGCGCAACTTCGAGGGCGGGGCGGTCCCAGTGGGCGTTGTTGGCGGCGGCTTCGTAGGTGGTCTGTAGGAACTGGAGCAGGGCGGCGTCGGGATCGGGCAATTGGCGCATCGCTTCGTAGGGAAAGATGAATTCGCCGAAGTCCTTGTTGAACGCGGCGGCTGCGGGTGCGATGGGGGAATCGGCGTAGCCGGGCGGTTCGGGGTAGGCGTAGCTGTAGAAGAAGGGCTCGATGCCGGGGGCACCGGGCCAGAATCCGGCGCTGCTGACCTCGTGGGAGTAGGCGTCGCGGGTGACGCGGTCGGGCAGGCCTGGCATGCTGGGGTGCTCGGGTGCAGTGCGGCCGGAAAAGCGGGTGCAAGCGAGATCGAGCGCTCCCCAAAAAAGGTGGATGGGACTGACCTTGCCGCGGAAGCGCGCGCGGAATTGGGTGAAGACGCGCGTGGTTTGAAGGACGACGCGGGCGAAGCGCTGCGCGAATTCGGGATCGTAGGCGTGGTGGGTTTGGTCCTCAGCGAAGGGAATGGGATTGGCGATTTCACACGGTACGGGCCAGATTTGGACGGGGGTGCCGAGCGAGTCGAGTGCGGCGGTGACTTGATGGTAGAAGTCGGCGACAGTCATGGGCTGCAAAGGCAGGATGCGGCGGGCACCGTCGCTTGTGTCGATGAGGAGTTCGTGGCTGAAGAAGTCGAAGTCGATTTGGAGCATGCGCGTGCCGGGGGCCATGGGCAGGGTGGTGAGGCCGCGGACGGTGGGATAGAGCGTGACGTTCCAGGAGTGGTTGAGGTGCGGGACGAGGGCGAGGCGGATTTTGCCGATGACCTGGGTCCAGAGCTGGAGAGTGGCGCAGGTGTCGGACCACGAGGATTGAGAAAGCGGGGGCCAGGTGCCTTCGGAAGTGGTGGGTTGTGTGGGGGGCATGGGCGCCTCGTGGGGACATCCTACGCCATCTCATGATGTGTCTATCGCTTTATGAGTGAGATTTCGCCGGAGTGTTTTGGGCTACGGCCAGGGCGCAGGCGGCGGGGAACCACGTGACGAGGAGCGCGGTCCACGGCATGCGCGCACCGGACGACGCTCCGAAGACTGCCTGCACATCGGCGCTGGGGCCGTAGATGACGGCGGGTATCCAGAGGAGGAACGTGTAGATCCAAAGCTGCGCGGCTTCGGCATAGGCGGCAACGCGGGGGAGGACATTGAAGAGAAGGCCAATGCCGCTTGCGATCTGCCCTGCTCCAGTGAGGTAGGCGAAGAAGAGGCGGTTTGGAATCCACGCGGGAATGAGGAGCACGGTAGCTTCGTGATAAACGATGTGCGAGAGTCCGATGGGGATGATCCAAAGGCCGAGGTAGAGACGCGCGAGGCGGAGGGCACGTTCGCCGGTGAGGAAGGCGAAAGGCGAGCCGGGAGCGAGATCGGCGAGCCGGACAAAAAGCGTCCATGCGCCGGCGAGCAGGATGGCAGTCTCGCCGAAGCTGAGGTAGGAGCCTTCAACGGTGGGCGCGGCGAGGAGATCGGGAACCTTGAGCAACTGCCAGAGCAGGATGCCTGGGAACAAGATGCGTACGGCCCAGCGGGAGGTAGCGCGGAAGAAGAGTGCGAGGGCGGTGACGCATTCGAGGGCGCCGGTGAGATAGGCGAGCGCGGTACGGCCGGGGAACCACGGGGCGACGGGCTGCCAGACGAGGGCGAAGTCGCCGTAGACAAGCGCGAGGACGCCGAGGCCGAGGAGCCCGAAAGCGCACAGGGCTAGGGCGGGCTGCTCGACGGGCTGGAAGAGGCCGGCGCGAGCGGGCTGGCTGGCGAGCTGAAGCCCGGGCGGCTGAGTGCTAGGATGGATGCGCGGTGGAGAGCTCGTCTGGTTCATGAGAACTGGAACGTAGCGTGAGGTGCGCGGGCGCGTCAATCAAGTCGGCACGGCTGGCGCGGGTGTGTTCTGAAGCGGCTCCCAGAAGGCGTTGGCCGGATGGGTGCGGTGCGGTCCTGGCTAATTATCAATGCTTCCGAGCTGAAGCAATTTTGCCTACGGTTCTTCTGACAGACTTCGTTGTATGTCCTGAGCGACTTCATCGATTGAAGTATTCCGGCCGAGCGCTTCGATTTCCCTGCTGTTTTTCAAATCCGACAATCCCAGCTTGGTCGCAATTTGCTGGTTCATGCTGATCACCGCCGTAACCTCCTTTTCCGTAAGGAGAAGGATTTGGAGCATAAGATGTTCCCGTTCATCGGCGCGGCGGGCCAATCGCGATTGCCTCATGAGGATAAGGCTCGCGAGAAGGATAGCCTCCATGGCAACGATTGTTCCGAGAAGTGAGAATGGCATCGGGTCAAAGTGCGGAATTTGCGCCAAATGCAAGGTGTTTATAAGAATCCAGAATAAGAAGAGAAAGATATGAGCGGCTACAAATCCGAGATTGCCGACGATGGCCGCGGTTAGGTCTCCCAATCTTTCCGCGGGCGATCTTCGCGCGAGAAATTCCTGCTCATGCTTGGCGATCGTTTCTATGTGTTCCTGCACATGATTCGGAACCTGCATTGTTTGTCCTCACGGGGAGCTTTTGTACTCAACGATTGGATGCTTTGCCGGTAGGACAGCGAACTGAGCGGAATCGCCAGGCGGTATACTTCCGGCATCTTATTGCGGTGGGGGTCGGGAATTATGCGAAGAGTTCTTTTGGTACTGATCTTGGTGTGGACGGCGCAGGGGGTGCGCGCGGAAGACAAAAAGCCGCCGACGACGCTGCGGGGCGTGCTGCTGGAGCAGTTGCGGACGACACACGATGAGGAAGACTGGTTTGTGCCGGCGAGCGTGGCGGTGGCGGGGCTGACGGCGGATCAGGCGAAGTGGACGCCGGGAAAAGACTCGCACTCGGTCGGGCAGCTGGCGTATCACCTGTGGTTCTGGGACACGCAGGCGCTGGCGCGGTTCAAGGGACAGAAACCGCCGGCGTTCAGCGGCAACAACGATGAGACGTTTAACAATTTCACTCCGGCGCAGTGGGACGACCTGGTGAAGAACCTGAACGACGTGCTGACGCAGTGGGAGGCGGCGGTCCAGGAGGCGGACGACCAGAAGCTGGCCGACAACGCTTCGCTGATTGCGCATGTCGGCGCGCACAATGCTTATCACATCGGGCAGATTCTTTACGTGCGGAAGCTTGAGGGTGTTTGGGATCCTAGTAAGGGAGTGAAGTGAGCAGAACAGGGAATAGACAAAAACGGTACTCGGGGACCACTTCGCTGATTTCGCTGATATTGATCTGTAAATGTACGGGCTGAAGCTTGCCCCTCTCAGCCCTATACTGGCGGGATGAAGCTGGGTGGAAGTGAACTGGTGGCCCTGCTGGTGGCGGTTAGTTTTGCAGCAGGACTGAATGTGTATGCAACCGTGGCCACGCTGGGGCTGCTGGCACACGCGGGCTTGCTGACGCTGCCTCCGGGGCTGCGTCTGGTGGAGAGCTGGTATGTGATTGGGGCCAGCGGCGCGCTGTTTGCCGTCGAGTTTTTCGCCGATAAAATTCCTGCGTTCGACCTGATCTGGAATGCGCTGCACACATTCATCCGCGTTCCGGTGGCGGCGCTGCTGGCATTTCAGGCGAGTGCGGCGCTGTCGCCGTTGGAGCAGATGGCCGCGACGATCGCGGGCGGGCTGATTGCGCTGGCTGCGCATGGAGGCAAAACGGCCGCGCGTGCCGCTGTGACGCCATCGCCGGAGCCTTTTAGCAACATGGCGCTGAGTCTGGGTGAAGATGCGCTGGCGGTGTTCCTGACATGGCTCGCGACCTGGAAGCCGTATGTGGCGGCGAGTATTGTGGGGGCGCTTGTACTGCTGACGATTTTGCTGGTGCGCTGGGTATGGCGCGCGCTGAGCGCCTTGTTTCGCGGGGCAGAGCATGCGATGGGTGCATAGCGCGCCGTTCACTTTCGGGGCGATTCTTTGCGCTTGGAATGCGCGTGCTTCTTCAGCGCGATGGCACGAGTTCGCGGCGCGTACGATTCTTGACGATTCCGGCGAAGGCTTTTGAGACGGACATACCTTGACGGAATGGGCATTGCGGCACGCGTGAAGTCGTGACCTTTTTGCAAAGGGCGAAGCATCTGCGACGGGGTTAGATTTTTTGGGTGCGTTGGACGTCTCTTACGCCGCTGATGCGGCGCAGGCTGAGCACCATGCGATTCAAGTGGCGCACGTCCTCGGCTTCGACGATGAATTCGATGATGGCTTCGCCGGTGTCGTCGTGGCGAATGTCGATGTTGCGGATATTGGTGTCGTCGTCGGAGATGACGGCGGTGAGCTCTTTCAACATGCCCGTCCGGTCGTCGCAGTAGACGGTGATTTTGACAGGATAGCGCTGGGCACGGCCAGCGGTCTCGTCGCCGACACGAGCCCACTCGACATTGATGCGGCGGTCGCTCTCGTACAGAAGATTTTGAACATTCGGGCAACTGCGCGCATGAACGGCGACACCTTTGCCGCGGGTGACATAGCCGATGATTTCTTCACCGCGAATGGGATTGCAACATCGCGCGCGGTAGACGAGCAGATCATTCTGGCCCTCCACCTGGAGCGAATCGGAACCCGAGAGATGCAGCTTGCGCACCGCGTCGGACATGGGCGTTTCGCCGGGTGCGGTGGGCTTAGCGTCGCCGGCCGTATCAATATCGGCCGGAATGGTGGAACCGGGTGCGAGCTTGTTGAGCACCTGATGGGCCGAGTGTTTGCCCTGGCCAAGCGTTGCGAGCAAGTCGGCAGCGGTGGCGACCCCGTATTCATTGGCGATGCGGCCGAGGTCCTGATCGGAGACTTGGCTCATGGGGACCTTGAATTTGCGCGCTTCGCGCTCGAGGAGCTTGCGGCCGATTTCGACGGCGCGGCGGCGCTGATCCTCATTGAGCCAGTGCTTGATCTTGTTGCGGGCGCGGGGACTCTTGACGAAGGTGAGCCAGTCGCGGCTGGGCTTGTGGTCTTTCTGCGTGACGATTTCAACGATGTCGCCGGTGCGCAGCTTGGTGCGCAAAGGGACCATGCGGCCGTTGACTTTAGCGCCGACGCAGGTGTGGCCGACTTCAGTGTGAATCGTGTAGGCGAAGTCGACGGGCGTGCCGTCGGCGGGAACCACAACGACTTTTCCTTTAGGCGTGAAGGTGTAGACCTCGTCGGGATAGAGGTCCATCTTCAGGCTGGAGAGGAATTCGTTGGGGTCGGTCATCTCCTTTTGCCACTCGACGAGCTGGCGAATCCAGTTGAGGCGCTCTTCGTCGCGGGCGTTGACGGTGCCTTCCCCTGCCTTGTATTTCCAGTGAGCAGCGATGCCTTCTTCCGCGATGCGGTGCATGTCTTCTGTCCGAATCTGCACCTCGAATTGATGGCCGCCTTCGCCGATGACGGTGGTGTGGAGGGATTGGTAGCGGTTGGCGCGGGGGATGGCGATGAAGTCCTTGATGCGTCCGGGGACGGGACGCCACACGGTGTGGATTAGGCCGAAGACCGCGTAACAGGAAGCCACGTCCTCGGTGATGACGCGGACGGCGAGCAAATCGTAGACCTGATCGAAGGAAACCTTGGAACGCTGCAGCTTCTCGTAGATGGAATAGAGGCGCTTGATGCGCCACTCGACTTTCGCTTCGATGTTGTTTTCGCGGAGCTGCTCGACGAGCGTGTCTTCGACGCCCTTCAGGAACTGCTCGCCCTCGATGCGTCGGGCCTCGACGGCGGCGGAGACTTGTTCGTAGCTGACGGGGTCGGTGTAACGGAAGGCGAGGTCCTCGAGTTCGCCGCGAACTTTGCCCATGCCGAGACGGTGCGCCAGCGGGGCGTAGATGTCGAGAGTCTCGCGGGCGATGGCTTCCTGACGGTCGGGCTGCAGGTGCTCGAGTGTGCGCATGTTGTGCAGGCGGTCGGCCAGCTTAATGAGGACTACTCGGATGTCGCTGACCATGGCAAGAAGCATCTTGCGGACGTTTTCTGCCTGGCGATCTTCGCGATTGGCGAACTGAATTTTGTCGATCTTGGTGACGCCCTCGACGATGTGCGCAACCTGGTCGCCGAAGCCGGCTTCAATTTCCTCGCTGGTGGCGGGCGTGTCTTCGACGGAGTCATGAAGCAGGCCGGCAGCGATGGCTGTCGAGTCCATCTTCATCTCGGCGAGCACTTCGGCTACTTCGAGGGGATGGATGATGTAGGGTTCGCCGGAGGCGCGCATCTGGCCTTGGTGGTGCTGCACGCAGAAGTCCCAGGCTTTGCGGATGAGGCTGACGTCGTCATTGGGTCGGTTGGCCTGGACATGGCGAATGAGGGCTTCAAAGCGCGCGTCGATCGCATGGGGATCCGCGGACAGCGAAAGCTCCGGGACTCCCACACTCGATGGGCTGGGGTCATCTGGAATATCGGCCGGTATTTGCTGGCGGGCGGTCGCCATGCTTCATTATAGGCCGATTGTATTGATCTGAGATTAGTTGGGCTGGTGCCGAATGCTTCGTGGTAATTGGGGAATGTGTGCGGGACTGGGAGTTGTTGCGCCGCGGAAGAGGATTGATTTGGATACTGATTGAGTAGGCCCCAATGGTTGGCGAGTAAGTTGAGCGTTCGATGGGACGGTTGGAGATTAAGTTGGAGGGTTCGCAATGCACGGAAAATGAAGGCCGAATTAAACAGAAGGTGGGGCTGGAGTTAGCAGGCTATCTTAGGTAGGTGCGTCGATCTCATGCATGAATACTTTTGGTAATTTATGAAGCTTTAATTTTGGGTAAGTTATGCGGATATGCCTGCAGATACTAGCGTTTTCTTTATAGGTACGTCGGTGTTTTAGAGCTCCCTCTCATGTGCTTGCCGTCACAGCGGGGTATCCCTTGAGGAGGAGTAGAGTCCCCTTCGGACAAGAGGTCCAGAACCGAGGAACTTATGTTGAAACGCCTCTTACTTACTACCCTGGCTGCGGCATTTGCTGTGAGTGTGGGATATGCAGATCAATCGAACGCAAAGGTCACGATTCCGGTCACCAGGACTTCGCCGACGAGCGGAAAACAGATGTTTTCAAGCTATTGCGCGCCATGTCATGGCGTGGATGGCAGAGGTCATGGACCAGCCGCAACGGCGCTAAGAACACAGCCGGCCGATTTGACATGGCTTATCAAGAAGAACCATGGAAGATTCCCGGACACCCATATTGTTTCGGTGTTGCAGTTCGGCGCTGAAGTTCCGTCGCACGGATCGGCGGAGATGCCGGTATGGGGTCCCATCCTTGGCAAACTGAACCTGGCGAACTCTCAGGATAAACAGCTCATAATCAGCAACTTGAGCCGCTATATCGAGAGCATGCAAGAGCGGTAAGCGACAGCGGTCCTGGACGAGCGGGGACTATGATTCCCGTAGGATGCCCATGACCAAGCCGCGCAAAGACCACCCAGCCACAAAACCGAAGGCGCCCGAGGCTCGACAGCCTGCGGCGCCTTCCTTGTCTCCGTCCAAAGTTGCTGGAGTCGATGGGGACAAATTGGGCACTTCCCGAGAGAGACCTGCTCATCGGGGTGCCACAGGGGAGCGCAAAAAGGGCCGGCGGGCCCAGGACAGGGAAGCCGGCCGGGAGAGTGGCCGGGACAAGAAGGCGGAAAAGAAGCATTTCCCGGCTTCTTCGGCGCGGGCTTCAACGGGACTGGGGGCATTTGGGGCGCGTGTAACGCGGCGAGCTGCGGATCGGCTCCGGAATGGGCACTTGTGGGTGTATGCCTCTGACGTCGAGTCGCTGGAAGTGGGTGCGGCGGCCAAGGATGGAGATGCGCCGTCGCTGATGCCCGTCGCGGACTCGCGCGGGCTGCTGCTGGGGACGGCGCTGTACAGTCCGACGTCGCAGATTGCACTGCGGATGGTATCGCGGGAGGCGCTTGGCGAGACGGAATGGCTGAAGTTGCTCGAGGCAAGGTTGAAAGCTGCGATTGCGCGGCGGCGGTCGCTGCTCGACGGGGAAACTGACTCCTGCCGATTGTGCTTTAGCGAGGCCGACGAGCTTCCCGGCCTCATCGCGGACAAGTACGGCGACCTCGTCATTCTGCAGCTACTGACCAAAGGCCTCGACTCCTCAGCCGTCCGCGCAACCTGCGTACGCGTCTTCCGCGAAGAGCTGCAGCCCGCCAGCATTCTTGAGCGCCCAGACCCCAGAATGCGTGAGTTGGAAGGGCTCGATGCCCCTGACCTCGCGCCACTATGGGCAGCCGATTCCGCCAACTCGATAACGAGCGCGCAGTTCAAACTCAATGGCCTGATCTTCCATTACGACGCCAACGCGGGACAGAAGACGGGTGCCTTCCTCGACCAATGCGCCAATTACGCAGCCGCACAAAAATGGGCCTCGTTGCTGGTCCCGGGCGGGCGCGCTCTCGATGTCTGTACCTACCAGGGCGGGTTCGCCTTGCATCTGGCGCGGGTCTCGAAAAGCGTTACCGGCATTGATGCATCGCGGCCGTCGCTCGAAGTTGCGGAACGGAATCTGGAAGCAAACCGGGTGCAGCTTTCCGGCCCTGTCGATTGGGTGGAAGGCGACGCATTCCAAATCTTGCGCGATTGGTCCGACGCAGGCGAGCGGTTCGACACAATTGTGCTGGACCCGCCGGCGTTTGCGAAGACGAAGCGGGCCGTTGAAGGTGCTCTGCGCGGCTACAAGGATTTGAATCTGAGAGCGGTCAAGATGCTGCGGCCGGGCGGCCTGCTGGTGACGTGCTCGTGCAGCCACCACGTGAGCTGGGTAGACCTCGAAGGAGCCGTGGCTTCTGCTGCCGCCGATGGGCACCGGCGCGTGCGACTCTTGGAACGGCGTGGCGCTGCGCTGGACCATCCCGTGGTGCTGAATCTGCCGGAGACCGAATACCTGAAGTGCCTGGTCCTGGAAGTGGAATAAGTATTTACGCGCTTGCCATGCGCTGACTTCGGTGCCAGGCGAACAGAAACCGCAAGAGCCAGCCGAGGGCCGAAAATTTAGCCGCCCGGTCGTGCACGGGTCGGACTCGAGCGGAACGAACGGCAGGCTGTGCGGACTGCGGGGCACGATTTGGCTCAGGGGCGGCTGAGGCGGACCGGAGCTGCGCCAGAGTGTCCTTGACCTGGGCACGAAGTGATTCGACTTCAAACACACACGAGCGGAGATAGGCGGAGACCGTGAGGCCAGCCGCAGCAGCGCGCTCGCGCAGCTGGTCGCATTCCCCATGACTCAGCCGGATGGTGATGCTGGCGGATTTACGCCTCTCTTCGAGAGAGCTGACCGCCCTGGCGGTGCTGCGCAGCTCAGCACAAGCCGAAGCGGTCTGCTGCGCAGTAGAGGCCTGTTGGGAGATTGGCGAATCGAGATCGGCCAGACTGGGCGCGCTGGAAGGACGGTAGCGCGCGTGGGTGCGCAAGGCCTGCTCGTAGCTGAGGGTTGCGACATCCTGAGCGAGGACGTCATCGTTCCAGGGATCGGACGACGTGGGCGCGGGCTTGGACGCGATAAGCCCGGACAAAAGACTGGCGAAACCAGCGGCGGCGGAGGGTGGAAGAGGCTGGGCGGTTTCCGGCATGAAAAAAGGATAGAGGGAAGCAGGAGAAATTGAGGAAATTGTGGCGGGAGGGATGGTCCAAAAATGTGGCCCGATTCCCGGATCGGGAAACCGTTGAGAGATAGCGCAGGAATGGTAATTAGACAGAGATTGGTTTGGGGATTGGTCTGGAGATTGGTGTCGGGGTCGGTGCGGGCAGCTTTTCGGATTCGGGTAAAGGAAGGACGCGGCCCGGCAGGCGCAGGAGCTGGGTGATTTTATCGGCGGTCATCGGGCGAGCAAAGAGGTAGCCCTGTCCATATTGGCATCCCATCTCGCGCAGCAGGCGGTATTGCTCGAGGGTCTCGATGCCCTCGGCGACCACGTCCATTCCCAGGGCTCGCGCGAGTTCGATGATGGTGCGGACAATCTGGAGCGGTTGATCGCCTTCCGTCATGCGGCTGACGAAGGAGCGGTCGATCTTGAGTACGTCGAAGGGGAATGAGTGAAGGTAGTTTAGCGAGCTGTAGCCGGTGCCGAAGTCATCCATATGGAGAGAGATGCCGAGGGCGCGCAGGCCCGTCAGGACATCGACGGCGGTGTTCAGGTTGGGAATGAGGCTGGACTCGGTCATTTCGAGGCCAAGTTGGTCGCTGGAAGCACCCGTTTGCAGGAGCAGGGACCGGACATGGTCGGCGAGGCCAGGGCGGGAGAACTGGCGCGCGGAGAGATTGACGCAAACGCGCAGCGAGCCGTTGCGCGGATCGTCTCGGTTCCAAGCCTGAATCTGGTTGCAGGCCTCGGCGAGACCCCAGTCGCCGATTGGGAGGATCATGCCGCACTCTTCGGCGTGAGGGATGAATTCCAGGGGCGCGACGAGGCCGCGCTCGGGATGGACCCAGCGAATAAGGGCCTCGACGCCGATAATTTTGCGCGTGAAGAGATCGATCTCGGGCTGGTAGTAGAGAACAAATTCATGGCGATCGAGCGCCTGGCGGAGGTCCGAGCAACGCGGCCAGGATCTCGGGGAAGTGGCGGAAACTGCGGATCGGGCGCGGCGGCGGGATCGTTTGGTCGCTACGCAGCGCAATTTCCGCAGCTCAAGCAGGCTCGCGGCCATGTCGGCCATGCATTGGAGCGTGTGCAGCTCATCATCTGTCATGCCAGAGCGGGGCTGCTTGGCAAAGATGTTCAAAGAGCCGACGATTTTGCCGTCAGGGGTGCGGACGGGTGCGCTCGCGAAGAACGCGGCACCAATGATTCGCAGGATCAGAGCGTGGCAGGCGACAAAGGGGCAGTTCGCGACATTCGGTACTACGACCGGTCCGTCCTTCGCGAGAACTATATCGAAGATGGATTCTTTGCGGGGAATTTCGCGAATGCTCTGGCCCCACCAGGATTTGAGCCAGACGCGGCTTTCGTCGGCGAAACCGAGACAGGCCGAATCGGCGCCAAAGTACACCGCGGCCAGGCGGGTGATGGTGTCGTAACAGGGCTCCGGGGGAGTATCCAGGATGGCATAGGAGGCAAGGGCCGCGAGTCGGGGGTTCTCCTGGCCGCGATCGATCTGCCGGGTTTCTAACTCTGCTTCGTGCATGTCCGCTCCAGCCGGTCCGGACCGCATTTGCGCGCCAGGGACACCGGCCTTGTCCCGTTCTTCCTTTATCGGACAGAACGGGAACGGCTTGAGGTGCCGACTGGTATACGGCGCGAAACTGCTACGTACCTAGTGCGCAGACTTTTTTGGGGATGCAGAATTTCCAGTTTCCGTCCATAGGAAGCTGAGCTGATCGGCATCGTCCTGCACCTGCTGATCGACGCTGACACCAGCGGAGTGTCCGCCGGCGAGGCTGTAGTGAAGCAGGATGGGACGGCCGCTGGTAGATGCGGACTGGAGCAGAGCGGTCATCTTGCGGGCGTGAAGCGGATCGACACGCGTATCGCTGTCGCCGGTGAAGAACATGACCGCGGGATAGGCTGTGCCGGTCTTCACGTTGTGATAAGGAGAGTATTTGAGTAAATACCGAAACTGGTCGGGATCATCGGCAGAGCCGTACTCGGTGGTCCAATGCGGGCCCTGAAGAAAATGCTGATAGCGCAGCATGTCGAGGAGGGGATAACCGCACCAGACGGCGGAGAACAGCTCGGGATGCTGGGCAAACGAGGCGCCCATTAGCAATCCCCCATTGGAGCGGCCGGAAATGCCGAAGTGTTGCGGCGATGTATATTTCTGCGCGATGAGATATTCGGCGGCCGCGAACCAGTCGTCGAAGACGTTCTGCTTCTTCTCGAACATGCCAGCCTCGTGCCAGGCTTCGCCGTATTCGCCGCCGCCGCGCATGTTGGGCATCGCGAACCAGCCGCCCTGTTCGATCCACCAGGCCCATGCGGGATTCCAAGTCGGGGTCATGCTGAGGTTGAAGCCGCCATAGCCTATCATGAGGAGGCGCTCGGTACCGTCCTGCTTAAGGCCTTTTTTGCCGGCAATGAACATGGGAACCTCGGTGCCGTCTTTTGATTTGTAAAAGACCTGCTTGAGTTCGTAGTCGGCGGTGTCGAAGGGGACTTTGGGTTGAGCGAAGATTTCGCGCTTGCCGGTGGCCGTGTCGAAGCGATAAAGCGTCGGTGGCTGGATAAACGACTGGAAGCTGAAGAAGCCGAAGCGGTCGGTGGGTCTTCCAAAAACTGCAGACGCGGAGCCGATCCCGTCGTAGTCGATTGCGCCGGCGGGTTTGCCGTCGAGAGTGAAGACCTTGGTCTCGGTGTTCACGTTTTTGAGATGAGTGACGTAGAGCTTTTCACCAACGATGGAGAAGCTTTGAATGACGTCATTGGTTTCGGGGGCTATAGTTTTCCAGCCCGTGGGGTCGACGCCGGGATCGGCGTGCTGGATGCAACCTTTGGGCGCTTTGTAATCGGTCTTCACGTACCATGCGCCTTTGGCGTAGACGACCGAGAAACGCGATTCAATGCCCCAAACGAGAACGTTGAAAGGGGACTTGGGCTTGGTCAGATCGCGAAAAACGATGTCGACGCGCTTGGCGGGAACGCCGCGCTCGATGGTGGCGATGAGGTAGCGCCCGTCGTAAGTGACGCTTGATTGAATGAGGTCGATGGGGCCCAGAGGCTCGTCGTAGAATTCGTGGCCGAAGATCAGCACGTCGCGCGAGGGCCGCGTGCCCAGCACATGAAGATAGAGAAGCGAGCCCTCTTTATTCGTGCGAGTGTAGTAGAGTCCAGTGCCGTCGGGCGCGAAATCGACGGACCAGTAGATGCCGGCAGGAAGTTCGTCTTCGAGGGTCTTTTTGGTTTTGAGGTTGTAAACGCGGATGGTAGTTTCGTCGGCCCCACCCTCGCGCACGCGATAGGCGAGGAAAGCACCGTCGCGGGAAACATCAGCGAGATCGATAGACGTGTTGGCGTCGCGGCTGAGCACGGCGGGATCGAGTAGGCGCTCGTCCTTGCCAGTCCATCCACGGCGAATGTAGATGGAGGGCTGGCCCTCATCGGAGAGGCGCTTCATGAAGTAGAAGTTGTCGCCGCGCTGAACGGGCATCGTCCAGTGGGAGACGTGCTCCAGGGCATCGAGATCGTCGGCCGCCTGCGCGCGGATGTGCGCGAGCTTGAGGTAGTGCGCGGTGTACGCATTCTGGGCGTCAATGAAGGCTCGGGTTTCCGGGCTCTTTGCGTCTTCAAGCCAGCGATAACTGTCGGGAATTTTGGTGCCGTTGTAGTTGTCGAGGATGGGATTCGCGTCGGCGGGCGGCGGCGCGGGGAACGGGTAGCCGTCGCCGGTGTGGATGGATTGAGCCGTGGCGGCCGTTGCCAGTGCGAATGTGAGCAACCCGCCCAGGATAATGCGCTGCATGGAATGCGTCTCCCGAAACAACAGAATACTCGGCGAGCAGGAGTTGGGATCGAGGGATTGAGAGCGGGGCCGAAGAATGTTGGCGCTCCCTATTAGCAACCGGCTCGCGAGAACCCCGATAGAATCAAGTCCAGTGAACGGAACACCCTCAACTGAGCCGGGTCGGCAGCCTCCGTCGCGGTGGACGCGCGCAATCGCTTTGCTAAGCCCGTCCCATGCGCACTCGGTCTTCAGCGCGACGATGGTGCTGATGGCGTCGACATTCCTGTCGAGCGTCTTCGGCTTGGTGCGGAATCTCTATATTGCCTGGGTCTTCGGGCGCGGAATGGAGGCCGATGCCTTTCTGGCGGCTTTCACGCTGCCAGACATGATCTCGTATTTTCTAATTGGAGGCGCGGCGTCGATCACGTTCGTGACGATTTTGACGCGCTATCGGGACTCAGGGCGCGAGCCTGAGGGCGAGCGATCGCTGTCCGTGATTTTGACGTCGATGTTCCTGGTGCTGGGCGCGGCGATTGCGCTGGCCGAGATTTTTGCGCCCTGGTACGTGCACAAGTGGTTCAACGGATTCGATGCCGGGAAGGCAGCTCTCTGCGTCACGCTCACGCGGATTCTGCTGCCGGCGCAACTGTTCTTTTTTGCAGGCGGCGTATTCGGCGCGGTGCTGATCGTGCGAAAGCAGTTCACGGTGCAGGCCGTGGCGCCGCTGATCTACAACCTGGGCACGATTGTGGGCGGCATTCTCCTGGTTCATCGGCTGGGCGTTTCGTCGCTGGCAATCGGCACCGTGGCAGGCGCGCTGGTGGGGCCATTTCTGCTGAACGCGGTGTTTGCGCGGCGCGACGGCGTGCGCTACAGGCCGATTCTGGACTGGCACGACGAGGGATTGCGTGAGTGGGTCAGGCTGTCCTTGCCGCTGATGATCGGCGTGTCCCTTGTGACGGCGGACAACTGGATCATCGCCCATTTTGCTTCCGGAACGAGTGGCGCGATTTCGTTGATGACGTATGCAAAGCGGCTCTTCACCGCGCCGATGGCGATGCTGGCGCAGGCCGCGGGCGTGGCGTCGATGCCGTTTTTCGCAAGCCTGTGGGCCAAGGAGAATCGATTCGAATTTGCAACTGCCGTGGCGGAGTCGGTCTCGCGCGTCGCCTGCATGGGGTTGCTTGCGGCCTCAGCAATGGTGGTGCTGGGCGAGCCGTTAATCGATGTAGTGTTTGTGGGCGGGCGGTTTTCAAGGGCGGACGCCACCCAGTGCGCCGCGTATTTCGCGGTCTTTTCTGTATCGCTTTTTCTTTGGTCGGCGCAGTCGATTTATTCGCGCGCTTTCTATGCGGCGGGGAACACACTTGCGCCCATGGTCGCAGGGACCGTGATTACATTGATCTCGCTGCCAATGTATGCGGGGTTGTATCGCGCGTATGGAGCGATGGGACTGGCGGTGGCCTCCGACCTCGGAATCGGGTTGCAGACCCTGACGATTGCATGGCTCTTGCACAAGCGGCGGATGGTGTCGCTGGCGGGTTTGGATTATGAGGAACTGGGTCGGTGCCTGCTGGCGGGCGTAGTGAGCAGCGCGGCAGTGTGGGCGGTGGTCGACCGGCTGCTTCACGCGCTGGGACTGCAGGCACGCATGCAGAGCCGGTGGGCCGAGCTTGCAGTGCTGGTGGCGGGGACGGTTGTATGGGCGGTGGCCGCCGATGGGATTCTTCGGATGAGTGGATCGGCTTTGCCGCGGGCCTTGCGGAAACGGCTGGGGGTTTCGTAGTCTCCCTCACCCGAAAGATAGCCCGGCTAGAACATCTTGTGGTCCTGCAGATCCTGGTACTGCTCAAACACTTTGAGGTTTTTGAATTCGCTTTCGACTGCAGCCGAGCCGAGGTGCGGTAAAGTCGTGGGCGCGTCGGCAAACGCGAAGGCAGTGACTCCGACGACCGCGACGCCGAGGTTGAGGTCGCGCTCATCCACCTTGTCGAAGGTATCGCTTGGCTTGTGATGCAGCAGCATGTATTTCTCGGTAGGGGTCCAGAGAACAAACGAGGGAACTCCGCGTACCAGGAACGGCGCCTCGTCGGTCTGAAAGGTGAAGCGTCCTTCGTCGGTGGCTCCGCCCGCGCCCAGCGAGCTTAACAGCGGAGCGAGTGGGTCCAACGCGCGGGTCTCGTCGTCACGGCCGAACGTGTACCAGCCCTTGGGAGCCTCCGATCCAGAATCGGTGACGAAGACGCCGACGCATTTGGCGAGCTCGGCAGCATGGTCCCGCGCATAGTGCACCGACCCGATCAACCCCTCCTCTTCGCCACCGAAGAGAACAAAGCGCAGGCTGCGGCGGGGCGTGAGGCCCGCAGCCTTGACGGCCTCGGCAATCGCAAGCACCGTGGAGGCTCCGGTGCCGTTATCCTGCGCGCCGGTTCCGGGGTTCCAGGAATCGAGATGGCCGCCGATAAGGACATATTCGCCGTTCGACTCCCGGCCGGGAATTTCAGCGACAACGTTGTCGACCTTAACGTGCTGGCGGATGCGATTTTTGAAGCTGAATTCGACTTCGACAGTGCCTTCTTTGAGCAGGCGCTTGAGCAGCAGCGTGTCCTCTTCGCCGAGATTGCCGCAGGGGACATTGGCCAGCACACCTTTGAAATCGGTGTTGCCGATGAGGCTGGGCGCGTTGTTGGTCGCGCCGAGGCCGAAGATCAGGCCGCGCGCGCCTTCGTCCCCAATCATGCGGAGCGCGTCAAAAAGCCGGCCGAAGCGGCGCAATTTATCTCCAGAAAGCGAGTCGCCGTCGACCAGCACGATGGCGTCCTTGATTTGTGCAGCGCTGACTTTGACCGCCTCGGGGTTGAGTTCTTTGACGTAGAAGATCGCGCCGCGCACGCCGCCTTCCGGCGTGGAAGGGCTCCAGCCCTCACTCTCGAGATGGAGGCGCTGCCCATGCGGTTTGAGGAGGCGCGCGGTGGCTAGGGTTTCGGGCTCCCAGGTAGCGGGAATCTCCCACGATTCGCGATGGACGTTGGCGAGGCCGAGCCTTGTGAATTCAGACTCTGCCCAGGCGGCCGCCTCGTTGTAGTTGGCGGAGCCAGTCAGGCGCGGACCGATGTCGTCAGCCAGGTGCCGATCGTAGTCATAGGCTTTGCCCGCCATCATCAGCTGGCCGCCCAGGCGCACCAGCGCGCTTTGTGTTTCAGGAGGGAGAGGTTTCGATTCGGCGGGAGGAGCGCTTTGCGCGAACACAGGCAGCAGGTAAACAGGCGGGAGGAAGGCCAGCAGAATTCCAGAAAGGGCGAGCTTCATGGGGAGATAGTACAAAAAGATGCGGCGTCGACGGCGAGAATTCTGCCGCGATTTTCAACCAGACAACAAAGAGGACAAAAACAGCATAGGGCAGCCGCACGAGTTTCCTCGCGGATCTGCCCCATCCCACCCATAGCCGTGTGCTTAGACTGCGACCGGCTTGGGAACTTCGGTTGCCTGTGCGGCCTTGCCTTCAGGCTTCCTGATGTCGATGCCGCCCTTGAAGAAAGCGCCATCTTCAATGCTGATGCGGGCTGCAGCCACGTCGCCCGTCAAAGAACCTTCGGCGCGGATGTCGACGCGATCAGTGGCGGCAACATTGCCTCGCACTTTGCCGAGCACGACGATTTCGCGGGCATTGATGGCCGCATTCACTTGTCCGTTGCGGCCGACTGTGAGGCGGTTGCCGGGCAGGTTAATGGTGCCTTCAATCTTGCCGTCAATGTAGAGTGATTCAGAGCCTGTGATTTCGCCCTTGATAAAGAGGCCCTTGCCGATGGTGGCCTGTTCGCCCGTCGAAGCAGAGGCCGCAGGACGCGCCGGCTCAATGGCCGGAGCGGCAGGTGTCTGACGAATGGGCTCCGGTGTTGGAGCTGGGGAGGATGGTCCTGTCTGGGTGGGTTTCCACATAGCGTTCAAAGAATTCCTTTTCTGTCCTGGTGGGACGGGTTTTCCAAGGCAGGTCTAAAGTGCGTGACCCAAAACTCTAATTGTGTTGTGCCGTTGGCCGTGCAACACACAGGCGACTGTTCCGCATGCGTCCGCAGTTAGGATGTACTTCCTGCTCGGCGACCTCAAGCTAATGTCTGCGGCTATTTTATGCGGAATTTGCACAAATGGAAGCAGGCCAATAATCTTTGGTACTCGCCGGTAGCCATTGTATCAACTGAACGAGTGCGAGAGAAGCGCGGAACCAGGCTGGGCACCTAAGTTGAGCGGAGGGGAACGGATGCGAGGACGAAGCAGGATTGTGGCGGCGGGAGCTGCGATGGCCCTTGTGCTCTCGGGAGGTCTGGGCGTAGCGCAGGAGCAGCCGTTCGACGTGGTGATCACCCACGGGCACATTGTGGATGGGACAGGCTCGCCCTGGTATTCAGGCGATGTGGGGATTCGCGAAGGCAGAATCGCGGCGATTGGCGAGTTATCGGGCGTAGCGGCCAAACGCACGATTGACGCGGCCGGCAAGGTGGTGGCGCCGGGATTCATCGACATGCTGGGGCAGTCGGAGCTGACCATTCTCGTGGACCCGCGGCTGCCGTCGAAGATTTTTCAAGGAATCACGACCGAGATCACGGGAGAGGGCAATTCGGTAGCGCCTGTGAACGACGCGATGCTGGCCGCGGACCGCGCGGGCTATGAGCATTACCACCTGACACCCGATTGGCGCGCGCTGCGCGAGTATTTTGCGCGAATTGAAAAGCAGGGGATGGGAATCAACCTCGCCAGTTACGTGGGCGCGACGTCGGTGCGGCGCATGGTACTGAGCGATGCGGATGTGCAGCCGACGGCAGCGCAATTGGACCAGATGAAGAGGCTGGTGGCCGATGCGATGAAGGACGGTGCGGTCGGCCTGTCGACGGCGCTGCAGTATGCGCCCGCTCCCTATGCTAAGACGGACGAGCTGATTGCGCTGGCCAGCGTGGCCGGCGAGTATGGCGGCATTTATGCGACGCACATGCGCAGCGAGGGTGATGCCGTGCTCGAATCGATTGACGAGGCAGCGCGCATCGGGCGCGAGGGACATTTACCTGTCGAGATATGGCACCTGAAGGCTGCCGGCAAAGCGAACTGGGGCAAGATGCCGCAGATTGTGGCGAGAATCGATGGGGCGCGCGCGTCGGGCGTGGACATCAGCGCAAACACCTATGCCTACACCGCATGGTTCAACACCTTCTCCGCTTTCATTCCGCCGTGGGCGCACGATGGCGGAGACGCTCAATTGGTGGCCCGGTTGAAAGATCCGGCGATGCGAGCGCGAATTCGCAAAGACATGACCACGGCGGGGAAGGACTCGGCCGGCGAGGACTGGGACAACGAGTGGCAGGAGATTCCGGGGCCGGAAGCGATTCTGATCGCGGTGGTGCAGAATCCGGAGCTTCTCCCGTTGCAGGGCAAGCGGCTGTCGGAGGTGGCTGCGTTGTGGCACGAAGATGCGATCGATGCGCTGTGCGATTTGCTCATCAAGGACAAGGCGTTTTCCGAGGTCGCTGTGTTCGGCATGGACGAGCCCGATGTGGTGCTGGCGCTGAAGCAGCCATGGGTTTCAGTGGACAACGACTCGCAGGGGACTTCCCCCGAGGGGCTGCTGGGTGCAGAGCATCCGCATCCGCGGGCCTATGGGACTTTCCCGCGCATCCTTCGCAAGTATGTGCGTGAGGAGAATGCGTTGACGCTCCCCGATGCAATACGCAAATTCTCCGCCCTACCGGCGCAGCGGCTCCGGCTGACGGATCGCGGCGTGTTGAAGCAGGGAATGTGGGCCGATGTGGTGGTGTTCGATCCCGCAACGGTGACGGACAAAGCTACGTATGAGAATCCGAATCAGTTTTCAGTCGGGATGGAGTATGTGCTGGTGAATGGAGTGCCGGTAATTGCGGAGGGGAAGATGACCGGGGCGCTGCCGGGGAAGGTGTTGCGCGGGCCAGGCTACGTTCCGTAGGTGATAGCCGCACGGGCTACTGGCCGTAGGGCAATGTTGCCTTGACCCAGTCCAACCTGGAAGAGTGAGGCGTGGACATTCCAGAAGATATTGCAACCTGCGTCAGGCGGTGGATTCGTAGGACGCGGCCGTGGCCTGGATGCCCTCTGGGTAGGGCGTGCCAGGGAAGCCGAAGGCGTGCGCGTATTTCGAGGAGTCGAAGAGGTACGGCGCGTCGTTCTGGTAGAGCATTTCGTAGACTTCGCGAACGACAGGATTGAACAATCCCCCAATCTTGACCATGGGACGGCTCAGGACGCGATATGCAGCCGGCCGGTTCATTGCGTGGGAGGCCGCGGTGATGAAGTCTCTTCCGTTGGGAGGATTTGGCCTGGTGGGTAAATGCCATGTTTGGTTCCACGCCGATTCGCTTTCGGCCAGGGTCAGCAGCGCCTGCGCCGCGTCGGGCACGTAGGTGTAGGAGTGGGGCAGGGCGCCATGGACGAGGCACATCGGCTTTTTGCCCTGGCTCATTGGTCCAAAGACCATCGCGTTGGGGATGCCGTTCTTTGCATCGGGCCCGTAGAAATCTGCTGCGCGGGCAATCATGGCGGTGAGGGTTCCCTCCTTCCATTCATTCGCGAGCGTGGCGGCGACGGCGGCGCGGATTTCTCCTTTTTTGCTGCACGGATGGTAAGGGGTCTGTTCGGTCATGAAGCCGTTGACGCGCCCGTACATGTAGACGTTGTCGAAGAAGATGAGGCGGGCGCCGGCGCGTTTACAGGCTTCGATGGCGTTGTCGATGATGCGCGGCCACATCTTGGCCCAGGCCCTGCGGTTGTACTTGAGACCAACGAGTAGGTAGACGATGCTCGATCCCGCGACGGCATCGATGGTCTGGTGCTGACTGGTGAGGTCGGCGGATCGCGTCTCGGCTTCGCCGGAAATGCTGCCCGGATGGCGGCCTACAAGGCGAAAGGGGAGCTTGCGCTCGACGAGTTGCCTGACCAATTCGTTACCGACGCTGCCGCCTGCGCCGAGGATTGTGTGCATGGGTGATGCTCCTTTCAGCCGGGAGCGCGCCGGATTCCATCGCGAAGATGAACTGGGCTGGGATCGAGTGTAGCGCTGGTTTGTGCAGTGCGGCGCTGTTTGAAGAAGGGAGAATCAACGCGTGCACAGCGCTCGATGAGCGTTTGGCCTAGTCTTGAGATATGACGGATCGGGAGTTGGTGGCGCGGATTGCGCGCTCGCCGAAGGGGAAAGCCGGATACAAGCAGCTGGTGCTCGAACTGGGACTGGGCGGCGGGCGGGAGCGGCGGTTGCTGCTCGAGCAGCTTGCCCGGCTGACGGTGCGAGGCGAGCTGACCAAGGTCGATCGCGAGCACTGGTGCGTTCCTCGGGCTGCGAATTTCGCCGGCGGGCGCGACAACCTGATTGCTGGCCGGCTCGATCTGCATCGCGACGGGTACGGGTTTGTGCGGCCGAATGCACGGCAGGCTTCGGGCATCACCGACGACATCTTTGTTCCTCCCAACGAAATCAATGGCGCGATGCAGGGCGATCAAGTCCTCGTTGAGATGGAGCCGCCGCGCGCCGATGGGAAGCTGTCGGGACGGATTGCGCGGGTGCTCGAGCGGCGCAATCCCACTGTGGTGGGGACGTTTCATTACTCTCGCGGGGAGCGCTATCAGTTAAATGTCGTGATCCCATTTGACGAGCGTATGACGCAGCACATCGTGATTCCCGAGGGCCAGGAGGTGGTGGCGGAGAAGCCGGAGGCGACGCCGCATCGAGTGTTGGGCGCCGAGGCTGCGGCGCATACGGATTATGCGAACTTGGAAGGCCTCATCGTGGACGTAGAGATCACCAGCTGGCCCACGCCGTTCAAGCCGCCGATGGGGCGCGTAATTGAGGTACTCGGCGATCCGGACGATTTCGGCGTCGACGTCGAAATGATGATCCGGAAGCACCAGCTGCCGCGGGTGTTTCCTGAGAATGTGCTGTCGGAGGCGCGGGGCGTGGCGCATCTGGATCTCGAAGAAGTAGCGCGCCGGCGGGATTTTCGTGAGCTTCCGATAGTCACCATTGACGGCGAAACAGCGCGAGATTTCGACGATGCAGTGTTAGTGACCGAGCGCGCCGATGGTGGTTACGAGCTGCAGGTGCACATCGCCGATGTGGCGGAGTATGTGCGCGCAGGAACCGATCTCGACCTTGAAGCGCGCCTGCGCGGAACCAGCGTGTATTTTCCCGATCGCGCAATTCCCATGTTGCCGCAGGAGCTGTCGTCGGATATTTGCAGCCTCCGTCCCGGGGAGGACCGGCTCGTACTGAGCTGCGTAATGCAGCTCGACGCGCAGGGACGCATCGAGAGCTACGAGATCGGCGAAGGCGTGATTCGGTCGGCGGCACGGATGACGTACACCAAGGTTCACGCGATCCTCGAACATCTCGACGCTCCCGACCAAAACCCAGAGGCGCAGGAACGCTTCGAACGCATGAAGAAACTCGCGGTGCTGATGAACAAGCGGCGCGAGGAGCGCGGGTCAATCGATTTCGATTTGCCGGAGCCGGTCATCGAATTTGACGAGCAGGGACAGATGCGCGGCGTAACGCGCGCCGAACGCACATGGGCCAACCGCCTGATTGAGGAGTTCATGCTGGCCGCAAACGAGTGCGTGGCCACATGGCTTGAAGACCTGGGCGTGCCGTCCCTCTATCGCATCCATGAAAAACCCGAAGCTCGCCGTGTGGTCCAGTTTGAAGAGCTGGCGGCCAGCTTCGGCTATTCGCTGGGCCTCGGAGCGTTGCCCGTGAAACGCGTGCAAACGCGCGGAGATCGGCGGGAGGCGCAGCGCGGTGGACGGCCCGCACGCTCGTACGAAGTGGCGGAAAACATCGCGGTGACGCCGAAGATGTATCAGAAGCTCGCGGCGCGCATTGAAGGCAAGCCGGAAGAGCGGATTCTAAGCTACCTCATGCTGCGCTCACTGAAGCAGGCGCGTTACTCCGAAAAAAACGAAGGGCACTTTGCGCTGGCCGCTCCGACATATACGCACTTCACGTCGCCCATCCGGCGCTATCCCGATCTCATTGTCCACCGCATCACAAAGGCGTTGCTGCGCGAGGGCGTAGTCGGGCGCGGGGAAGTGGCGGAAGGCAGGCACAGCTCACCGTGGACACATCCCAACGAGGGCCAGCTCCAGGCTGCGGGTGCCCCATCCTTTCCGCGTTCGGTGCGGAAAGGGTGGGAATCGTCCGCAATCGAACCCCCCATCCCCGAAGCCGAGCTCGCACAGATTGCCGAAGAGACCAGCCAGACAGAGCGGCGCGCGGCCGAGGCAGAACGCGAGCTCGTCGAGTGGAAGAAAGTGCGGTTCATGGAGGACAAAGTCGGCGAGGAGTTTGCGGCGCTCGTGCTGAATCCCACGAAGTATGGGCTGTTTGTGGAGCTAACCGAGTTGTTTGTCGAAGGGCTGGTGCCGATTGACTCGCTGCGCGACGACCGCTATACGTGGCGTGAGAATACACACGAGATTCTCGGCGAGCGGTGGGGACGCCGGTTTCGCGCGGGGGACCGGGTACAGGTGGTGCTGGACCGTATTCTGGCGCAAGAGCGTAGGCTGCAGTTCTCGATTGTGGAAGAAGGATTGCCGCTGACGGGACGGCCGTCCGGCAAGCCGGCTGCGATGCCTAAAATGGCTCGGCGCGAGGGCGCCCAGGCTCCGCGGGGGAAGAGCAAAAAGAGGCAGGGGAAGAAGAGGCGGCGGTGAGTGCCGCGCGCACGGCGGACGTTTGTAGTCCTTCGATGAAGGGACGGTCGCGAACCACCCTTTCACCAGACAGAAGACGGAAGGATAGGACCAAGTTGAGTGCGGACTGTGGCAACTTGAAAACTCCGCGGCTGAACAGGCCCCGGACGGAATTCTCAAGCTGTCATCATCCTGCGCAAAGGTCGCCCGCCACAGCGGACGACCAAATGACCTCCGCCACCCCGCTCAACCCGCGATCAGACTCTCCAACCGCACATAGCTCGCTTCCATACCTTGCTCCATGCCCGTAGCGAGCATCTGCCTGCGCGTCTCCGCATCCGGCAGCGTCATCCGCATCGTCATCAAGGTGCCGTCGCCGTCTGGCTCAAACAGCGTCTCAATGTGGTTATCGGGCGTCGGCTCGGGCAAATGCATCCGCTCCACATGCACAATGCGGCGATAGGGCTCCAGCTCCAGATACTCGCCCGTCAGGTGGAATCCCCCACCTTTCCCGTTCGACCACTCATAGCGCATCGTGCCGCCCGGCCGCGCCTCACTCACGCAGACCGGCATCGTCCAGCCCTCAGGCCCAAGCAGCCATCTCTGCAGAAGTGCAGGATCAGTGTGAGCGCGATACACAGCCTCGGGTTGGGCGGCGAAGTGCCGCGTGACGACGACATGCGTATCCCCTTCGGTCTTCAATGTCATCCTCGACATAACTGCATTCTCCGTTCTGTTCATCGAATCGTCCCTCCATTCTCGGATTTGGTCCCAGATTTCATTTCAGGATTTGATTTCAGGTTTCGTTTCTGCCAGCACCGCGTCCAGCCGCTCGTAGTTCTTCTCAAGAGCCCCGCGCAGCATATCCAGCCATGCATCAATGGCTGCAACGCCCGGCTTGGCTAGCCGGCACGGCCGCCTGGTTCCCTCCGCGCGCCGTGCGATCAGCCCCGCCGACTCCAGCACCTTGAGGTGCCGCGAGACCGCAGGCTGCGTCATGGCAAAGGGCTTCGCCAACTCCATCACCGAGGCTTCCCCCAACGCCAGCCGAGCAAGAATCGCGCGCCGCGTAGGGTCAGACAAGGCAGAGAAGGCTGAATCAAGGTTCGGCATAACGAACACCTTATATAAAGTATAATTTATATAACTGATTAGTTATAGTCAAGAGAAATTTTCAGATTCGCCTGAGCTGGATTCGATCCCGGCCCAAAAACTGGGTGCCCCAGCCTCGGGGCCCCGTGAAGAGGTCTGCGCAATCTTCTGCAATCCTGCGCGGATTTTGGCACACGGCGGTTATTGCTGCATGAGTAGACCCCCATCGGGGGGTGGTGGGGGGATATAGGGGGGTGGGGGTACCCTTTTTTTTGATACGGACCGGTCGCGCGCTCCAATGAAGCAGAATCGCCCACCGCCTGCTCTGGGCGCGCACTTATTCGTATTCTGCGCTGCGTCAGCGCTATTTTCGGCAACATCCCAAGCTGACGCCGGAGGAACCTGCCAGCATGGTCCGCCGCGTGACGTGCAGCGCAAGGTTCCAGCGAGCGTCCGTCTCGACCCGCAGGCACTCGAATGGCTGCGCTCCAGAGGCGAAGCTCACCTGACCCGCATCAACGACATCTGACTAACCTGATGGAAGCCGGACGTCGCCCGGGTCGCGACGATAGACGGACTTACTGCATTTGCAGTAGAAATCTACTGCAATCCTGGATGCAGAATGAGCCCTGCGACCCCACACGCTTAAGGAATTCTAGTGTGAATGTCTGCGCTGACGACTTTCAGATACTTTTCAGCCGCTTCCACTGCATCGATGGCCTCGTCGTCGCCGATGATCGCCACATCGTAGAAAGCTTCGTTGCGTTTGCGGCGCATGCGGTCGAAGAGCGCAAAGGTTCCGGCGAGTTTCGGGTCGAGATTCTTCTGCGCGAATTCGATAATCGCAATGTGATGCCCGAGCTGCACCCGCGGCCGCTGCCCATGGCTCAACATCAACGCCAGCGAACCCTTCAACATTGCCTGGTAGGCAATCTGGTACGCGGCTTCTTCGTCGATCGCCAGATTTTTGCGGGCTGCGGCTGCCTTTTTCTGAGCATCAGCCAGAAACAGCTTCACCTGCTTTGGATCCACGTTTTGCGGCTTTGTCTTGATCATGGCCGATTAGCTCGACGCGCTTGCCCTTCCAGATATCGGCGACAAACGCGTCGCCTTTGCGAAGGCGGCGTGCCAGGTCCCTGGGAGAGAGAACAGTGTAGTTGATCTCCCGGCGCAGCGCCTTCTCGGCCTTCCGCACTTCTACAGCGAGCTGCGTCTGGTCGGGCTCCCCCACCACCAGCACATCAATGTCACTGGCGGCATCAGCTTCATTCTTGGCAAACGACCCATACAGCCACGCCGACTGGATGTCGGAGACGGCTCCAAGCGCACGCTTCAAAGCAGGAACAACGCCGAGCGAGCCCTGCAGGAGCGCAAACAGCGACTTCAGATAAGGAGAAGCGCGATTGAGGCTGTAGTAGAGCTGCCGGCCCTCCTGCTCCGAGCGCAGCAAGCCTTCCCGCTCAAGACGCGCCAGCTCGCGCGAAAGGTTGGTCGAGTCAGCCTGTAACGCCTCTGCCAGTTGGCGCACATACACGCGCGCCTTTCGGTTCACGTAGAAGAACGTGAGCAACCTGCGGCGCAACTCCGATCGAAGCGAAAGCATTGCAGTAAAAGTATACTGCATTTGCAGTAGATTTCTACTGCAATCGTTATTGCAAGAACTCCTGCCGTCGACGGGTGAGTACAACGCTGGGTGCTCCGGGTCTCGATCTTTACCGCCGCCCCCAACGACACGGAGGTCCCCAAGAGTTGGTCTTTGACTCTTGGGGTGAAACGACAGGTGATGATTCCTCACCTGCGGTTCCGCTTCTTGACGATCTCGAGCTCTTTCGGCCGGCAACACTCACCGTATCTCTTACCGCTCCAGCACCAGCATTCGTCGTCGCGACGGATCGTCGCTAGATGTTGAGCATACCCAGATGGCGCGGAAGGACCGGGCCAGTATCCATCCCAATAAACTTCGCGAGATCGCAAAACATCAAAAGGAAAGACCGGTTCATGGGGCTCCCGTCTGTACACGAACTGACGCACTCCCACCACGGACGGCCGGAACAGCATTCGCGTTCGGAGCCAGATCAGGTATCTCGCAAGATAGGTGGATACCTGATCGAGGAACTGCTCGAGGCGACTTCGATCATCGGCAAAGTGGAACAGGTTCCCCGCATAGATACAGAGCGCTGGAACCTCGCGACCATCGACGAATATGGACCTGTCAAAGCGCAGATGCGGACTCATGCTTAGCCGAGGAATCATCGGCGGGTCTAGCAGAAATGCACGCGGATGCTCCGTCCCAACGAATTCAAGAACGAGGATCGTGAACGGAACAGCGACATCGATCAAGAAGCCTTCAAACGGATGCCTTTGAAGGTTCGCGCCTTCCACACCGATTCGGCCGCCCGCAACCTGCAGCGGGATTCTTGCCTCCAGCGCTCGCAAGACGACGCGGGCATCCTCGTTGCAGGAGAATGGCCGAATGTAGCCCTTGTGAGCTCGAATTGCTCCGCTACCCGGTGGGGGCTGGCAAGAGATGAACTGTTGATAATCGGAGAGCCCCGGCGTCGTTGAAAGCGACGCCGAGAACCAGGGCTCGGCAGCCATTTACCACCGCTCCCGATCAGTACCGTGCGATGCCGCAGGCACTACAGTGCGTGCCGGCGTGATGACATGTTTTGCCTTCGGTGGGCAGTCAGGAAGCCAGTCCAGATTGTTTGGCCGCTCGCCATCAGGCTTGGTTTTTAAGTACTTCTCGCCGTTCCGTTCCACCACCACAATAATCTCTGCGACGTGGCCATCTGGACGCTCAGAGTAGAAGGTATCTTTGCCGTTTTCGATTCGGCGAATCACTTCTCCTTCGCTGAAGCGGTGGAACGCGTTGCCAAGGCCGTAGCAGCCCAAGCTAAGAATGTGTTCATGTTTCTCGAGTTTTTCGGTGCAAGATACGCGATATCGCGCCATAGACGAACCTCCTCAAGGTGATGTTGAGGTTCGCCAATTCGGGATGGTTCTTGCCGAGCCCGATAATGTGCGACATAATCGGGTGCAGGAAAGTTATCCGGCAAAAACGGGTAGCTGGCGAACTTTCGCCACCAGCCGGCTGTGGTTCCAGCCACAGCCGGCTTCATCATTTAGCGTCCAAGTGACCTTTCGTAAGTTGCGATTCGATACGCAGCAGACTCAATCGATACTCCAAACATCTCTGTGATCGCAGCCGCGCTAGTCCTGCCAAGTCTTCGGAAAAGCCTTTCGACCCCCTCGGCTGGCATGAGGAGCGCGCTTCCAAACGCGTTTGCTTGCCATTCTGTGTCCTGGCATGCCTCATGCGGATTCCGCTCACGGTGGAATGCTATGTGCGAACTGAGTTCCATGCCTCCCAATCGGATTATCTGATCTGTGTGAAGCAAAGCGTGACCGGCCTCGTGCGCCACCGTGTATCGAGCTCGAACGTGATCTTCTCTCAGCAGGGCATACGTCTTTTCGGATAAACCAATCTCGACAAGTTCTCGATCGGAGTCCCACCTCGTGCGCCCCTCCTCCTGGCAGTCATCGAATGCTTCGCATAGACTGATCTCCCCAGCCCGACACTCTACAGTCATATCGGGAATGACTCTCTCGAAAAATTGCAACGCGTCAAATCTGTCCAGCGAACCAAGCGAGAGCATCTTTCGAACTTCGCCACGATTTCTTCGATAGAGTGATAGCTATGCTTCCTATCCGCTCGGATTCCAGTGAGGGGTCGATTCATAATTTCTCCTCTGCTTAGAAAATCTCCATTTGCCTCTTTCTCGCGATTTTTAGGATGTCTTCAAGTTGATTGTCTGAAAGTCCCCCCCGCGCAAGCGCCATCAGCGCTTCTATCTGCTTATCGCTCGTCGTGGCAGGGTCCCATTCGATCATTCTTTTCTGCGCCCACGCAGCAGCCCGGACTTCGTCGAGATCAAGCTCAAGGATCTTAGCGAGGGCCGGCAGCCTTTCATTAGTGAACGGTGGTCGCTTACCTCTCTCCACCTCCGAGACATAAACTACGGTGACGCCGAGTGCATCGGCTACATCCTGGAGCGACTTATTCAGCCTTCTTCGACTCGTCCTGATGAGTTCTCCGAAGGACATGGGAGCCTCCTTTCCGGTATTCTTCCAGGGGAATTAACCTCCTGCATTAAAAATTGCACATGATGCCTTAACGTGTCAATAGTCTGGCATCTACATCATAAAAATTTGCGGTTGGGCATCGCGCCACCATCCATCGTTGATCTCCATTTCACTGCCCCTCTGCTCCCCGTTTTGGTGTTTCGCCGGAACCGTCAATGCCCAATGGTGTCGGTTCATAAAGGATATGATTGAATATTGAAACGATGAGCTTTCCCCGGAGATCGACGCTGCGTGGACGCCGCATTGCGGCAACGCGCAAGGCGCGCGAATACGCCATGGTGGCGCGCGCCCTGGCCTCGACCGGCCATCCGGTGCTGGCGCAGATCGTCCCCGCGCGCTTCTGCAATCTCTCCTGCGCCTACTGCAACGAGTACGACAAAGTCTCTGAACCCGTGCCTTTAGCCGAGATGATCCGGCGCGTCGACCACCTGGGCCGCCTGGGCACGGCCATGATCGGCATCTCCGGCGGCGAGCCGCTGACCCACCCGCACCTCGACGACGTCATCCGCCGCATGCGGAGCACGGGCGCCATCGCCGGCATGATCACCAACGGCTACCTGCTCAACCAGGAACGCATTGTGCGCCTGAATGAAGCTGGATTGGACCACCTGCAAATCTCGATCGACAACCTCGTGCCGGACGACGTGTCGAAGAAGAGCCTCAAGGTGCTCGACAAGAAGCTGCAAATGCTGGCCGAGTTCGCCGAGTTCCACGTCAACATCAACTCGGTCGTAGGCGGCGGTTTCAAAGATCCCAACGACGCGCTGGTGATTGGGAAGCGGGCGCTGGAGTTGGGCTTTGAATCGACCATCGGCATCATTCACGATGGCAGCGGGCAGTTGAAGCCGCTAAAAGAGGACGAAGCCAAGGTCTACTTCACGATGACCAACCGGAAGAAGACCAACTACGCGCAGTTCGACAAGTTTCAAGAAGCCATTGCCAAGGGCGAGCCGAACGACTGGCGGTGCCGCGCAGGTTCGCGCTATCTCTATATCTGCGAAGACGGGCTGGTGCACTATTGCAGCCAGCAGCGTGGCTACCCTGGCGTGCCGCTGGCCGACTACACCACGGCCGATGTGAAGCGGGAGTTCCTGACCGCCAAAGGGTGCGCGCCCAATTGCACCATCGGCTGCGTGCACCGGATCAGCTACATCGACCACTGGCGCGCCCCGCAAACCAGCACGATTTCACCGGGTAAACATGGAGCCGAAGTTCCCGTGCTGGTCAACATTCAAACCGGGAACTAATCCTCTTACCACTTCTACGTGGAAAATGCGTCACTGCTCACAGCGCCGCTTCAATCCTGCGGCTTCCGTGGTCAGGTAATCCCAATTCAGGTCCTTAAGTTGCCAGGCCATCAACGCACCCACCAGGCCCGAGTAATCAAGCGACAGCGTGACTCGAACGCCACTGCCATTCGTCTCCATCTTATGCGTCGCAGTCACCTGGATGCCCGGTTTGCTGGTGGTCCACGTAAACACACCCGCGGTTTCGTCGAGCACTGTCACGCGCCAAGTGACGGGCGTAAGTTTAGGCTGCCAGATTTTGGTTTGGCTACCAACCACAAGCGGACCGCCTTCGAGCCGTTGCGCGCGGGTCACCGTCGGAGTCCATTCGGGCCAGCGGTCCACATCCACAAGAACCGCCCATATTCGCTCGGGAGGAGCGAATACCTCAACGGTATAGCGGAAATTTCCCATTCGATCGAGTACCGGCAGCCCATTTGTTGCGCACTATTAATGTGAGATGCGCGTTGCGGCTCCCTTGGTGTCTTCGAGCGCCTGGTCGATCAGCTGATACAACTTGCTGCGGTCAATGACCTCAACAAATGGTGCGCCTCTGCTGTTCGCCGTCACTACCCAGATGGTGGGCGTGTGCTCGATGCCGATACGCTGCCCCAGCGCATAGTCGCCCTTCACTTCGGCGAGCAACTTGCCCATCGGATCAATCGCAAACGGCAGCGGTACTCCGTGACTCTGCGCAAATTTCTCGGTGAAAGTCCGCAGGCCATTCAAGTCGACGATCGACGGCTGATTCGCGAACACCGTATCGCGATACTCGTCGCCAAGCTTCTTGCTCTTGGTGTCGAACCAGCGCGCATTCACGGCTGCCTGCATGCTCCACGCGTGGAAGGGGAGCGGAAAATCGTGACGCACCCAGGGAATGCTGTATTTGATCGCAGCATCGTGCAGAAGCGGGTTGGCGCGGGCGCAATCGGGGCACTCCAGGTCTTCAAACTCTACGATCGCTACGCGCGCGCCAGCAGGCGGCTTCAGCGCGGAAGGGTCGTGCACCTGCGTTCCCGGCGGAGGAGGCGCAAACTGCGCATGTGTGCGTGGGGCTGTTGCCAGCAGCAATCCGGCTGCGACCAGGCTCGACACAAAACCGGCGCGACTCAGTCGAACAGTTGAGCGAATAGCTTTAGAAAAGTGCATGCGGATTGGACGGCTCCCTCTTCCACATTGTAACGGTAGGTTCGCGGGAAGTCGTGACCGTGCGGGTGCGCGCCGTTACTGCCGGTCGCCCCGCCGCTCGCGTACCCACTTCCGCCACTTGTAATCGGCGACGAACGAGCCGGCAAAGACGAGCGCCACAACGACAACGAGAGCGATTTTCACTTGAGTCCTTGCGTCCAACCACAATCGCCGTGAAGGTCCCCGGAATCATCGGCGGCCGCAGCCGTGGATTCTTCGGGGTTGTCGCGAGCCGCGACCCGAATTCGCAATCACAAAATCGATCCGAGACGGCATCAATAACCGACAGCGCGATCAGGATAGCATCGGCGGCCCAGACAAAAATCGAATTTCGGTTGACGTATAAACATGTCGGTCCGCGCCAAGAGTCTCAACTGCGCAAGCCCTGGCTCGGCCCTCCTTGATACTTCGCTCGTTGCAAGGGTCGAGACGACTGATAGCTGGAAGTCGGAGCCGCAAAGTTGTTCCCATGCATTACTCTTATCGCTGCAGCCCATACCAGTTTCGGAACTCTTCGTGCGCATTGTCCTCTCGAACATTGGCACCTTCGGCGACATCAATCCGCTCATCGCGCTTGCTCTTGAATTGAAGCGCCGCGGTCACCTGCCCGTGATGGCACTGCCCAATGTTTATCGGCCCAAGATAGAGCCACTCGGTCTCACCTTTTGCGCCGTCCGCCCCGACATCGATCCCACTGACAGCGCGCTCATCGCCATGGTCTACGATGTGAAGAAGGGTACCGAGACAGGGCTGCGCGACTTCCTCTTTCCCGTGTTGCGCCAGACTTACGATGACCTGCTTGCGGCCGCGACCCACCCCATGCGCGCTGACCTGCTGCTGCTGGGGGAGCTTAACTATGCCGGTCCGATTGTTGCTGAAGTTACGGGAATTCCGTGGGCGAGCTACGTACTCGCGCCGCTGTCCTTCTTCTCGGCGTTCGATCCGCCTGTGCTGCCTCCCTATCCAAGGCTCGCGCGAGCCGACAAAGTCACAGGCTTCGGCCGCGTCATCAAGCGCCTTGCCCGCTTCACCACGCGCAATTGGCCTGAGCCTATCTACGAGCTGCGTCGAGAGCTCGGCCTGCCCCCCGGATCGAATCCTATCTTCGATGCCAAGCACTCGCCTTACTTAGTCCTGGCGCTTTTTTCGCGCGTGCTGGGTGTGAAGCAGAAAGACTGGCCTGCGCACACGCTAATCACCGGGTTCTGTTTTTACGATTCCGATGCAGGCAACGCCGCGCTGCCGGCGCATCTCGAGAAATTCGTCGCTGCGGGCGAGCCGCCGGTCGTCTTCACGCTCGGCTCCGCGGCTGTTCTTGCCGCAGGCGATTTCTACGAAGTTTCCGCGCGAGCGGCAATCAAATTAGGGATACGTGCTGTATTGCTCATCGGGGCGGACCCCCGCAACCGCCCGCGCCAGTCGCTGCCCAGCTCGATCTGCGTCGCTGAATACGCGCCTTATTCGGCGCTCTTCTCACGCTCGCGGCTCATCGTCCACCAAGGCGGCGTTGGAACAACCGGCCAGTGTCTGCGCGCCGGCAAGCCGATGTTGATCATGCCCTACTCGCACGATCAGCCCGACAACGCGCGCCGCATGCGCCGCCTCAAAGTTTCGCGCACCATTCAGAAGGCCGATTACAAGCCGGCCCGCGTGGCGCGCAAACTTCGCGACCTGCTCGATGATCCGGATTTTGCGGTCCGCGCCCAAAGCGTCGCACAGAAGATCGCCGTGGAAGACGGAGTGAAAACCGCCTGCGATGCGCTCGAAGCGCTGCACGCAAAAGCGCGCAACAGTACTACCGAGGCAACGGCTTCTCAATCATGAATCACCCGAATGAGCCTGAGTCCGCACGCCTGGAACTTATTCCCGCCGCTTCGGACCAGGAGCAGGTTCTCGCAAATCTGCTCGAGTTGTATTCGCACGACTTCAGCGAGTTCTACGATGTCGAGTTAGGCGCGGATGGAAGATTCGGCTATCGCGATCTTCCGCTCTATTGGAGTGAGCCAGGTCGCCATCCGTTCCTGGCCACGCTGAATGACAAGCTCGCCGGCTTCGCCCTTGTGAAGCAAGGCTCGACCATCTCAGACAATCGAACCGTCTGGGATATGGCTGAGTTCTTTGTTATGCGCGCTTACCGCAGGCACGGGATTGGAACAGCCCTCGCGCACCAAGTATGGAGACGATTCCCAGGAGCATGGCAGGTCCGCGTCATGCGCTCGAATCGGCACGCCTGTTCTTTCTGGAGAGCAGCGATCAGGCAATTTATCGGTCGGTCCGTGCGCCCGGTCCGGGTAGAGAAAAACGGCGAGCCGTGGAACGTTTTCACGTTTGTCTCACCGTCCCAATAACGAACCGCGCCATCCTTTGTCAAAGCCTACCCGGCTTCTGCACCGGCTACTATACCCACTCGCCCTGACGCATCAGCGGCTCCGCGGTGCCAGCTGCAGAAACTCCATCGATGTCGAGCTTGCCCGACCCGATCATCCAGTCCACGTGAATCAGGCTATCGTTCGCGCCGCGCGCCGCAAGCTGCTCTGGCGTCAACTTGTCCCCATCGCGCAGACATGACGAGTAGGACTGCCCCAGAGCAATATGCGATGCGGCATTTTCATCGAACAGCGTGTGGTAGAAGAGCATCCCGCTGTGCGCAATCGGCGACGAGTGCGGCACCAGCGCAACCTCGCCCAGCCGCCGCGCGCCGTCGTCCGTGTCAACCAGCTTTTGCAGAACCTCTTCGCCTCGGCTCGCATGCGCCTCGACAATACTCCCATTCTCAAAGCGCACGCGGATCCCTTCGATCATCGTGCCCTGGTGCGACAGCGGTTTGGTCGCGGTCACCGTTCCGTTCGCGCGATCTTTGTGCGGCGTCGTGAACACTTCCTCCGTCGGCATGTTGGGAATGCAGTAATTACCATTGCCCGCCGTCGTCCCACCGCCCAGCCAAAGATGGTCGTCCGCAAGCCCGAGTTCGAAATCGGTTCCAGGGCCGCGATAGCGTAGAGCCGAGTAGCGCTTCTCATTCAGCCGCGCCGCCCGCTTATGCAGTTCGGCATCATGCTTTTTCCACACGCTCACCGGGTCGTCCACATTGATGCGCGTCGTGTCGAAAATCGCCTCCCATAGCTTTCCAATCGACCCATCGGGCGAATCGTTGGGAAACATTGCCGCAGCCCACGCCGGAGTCGCGGCAGCCACGATCGTCCAGTTGATTGCGTGCCGCGTGATCAGTTCGAGCGCAGGCCGATACGCCTTCGAGACCGCGCGATTCGCCCGGCCAACCTTGTCGGGATCCTCATTCGACAGCAGCGACGGATTTGCGCCGGCAACGGCCAGCCGCGCCGCGCCGCTCTTGAACGCCGCACCCATGCCGTCATAAAGCCACCCAGCCGCGTGATCGAAGCTTTCGTTCGTTGCGAAGTGATAGCGCGCCAACGTTGCTTCATCGTCGGTGTACAGCGTCGTCACCAGCGAAGCGCCGGCTCGATACGCGTGCTCCGTAATGCGCCGCGCCAGCGGCACCGTGTCGAGTGACGCCGTCATTACCAACTCTTGACCCGCCTTCAGGCCCAGCCCCACCTTCACCGCAACCTCGGCAAGGAGGTCCAGCTTCTGGTCAAAATTGCGTTGGGGCGTCCGCTCGGTTGCAATCATCGCCGTCTGTATCATCGCGCTGCATACTCCTTGGTTTGTCCCGTGCGCGAATTCGTCACGCTGAAGCTTCCATCCGTGCTCGCCACTACTTTGAAGTATGCCCCATCGGCTCCGCCCTTCAAATTCGCAATCAACGGGTCCGCACTGTTGTGCGCCGCATCGGAGTCCTCAGCCGTGTGCACCATGTACAAATCCTCAAGGCCGGGGCTCTCATGCACTGTCTGCCACGCTTCGGGACTTCCCGCCTTGTGCGCGCCGTTGTCCATGATCGCGACGCGGGGATGAATCGCATCCACAAATGCGCGCGAGTTCGAGAGATTGAATCCGTGATGATTGACCAGATAAAGATCGACGTGTCCGATCAAATTGTCCGGGCACACCAGCGGAATCTCTTTCGCCTTCGTCAAATCGCCCAGATCAAGAAATCGAAATTTGCCGAACCGCACCAGCACGCCCGCCGACCGGGGATTCTCCGTCGTATCCAAGTCCCAATGTGGCTCGTTTGCGCAATAGGCATTCGGCTCCGGCTTCACGCCCGGCACCGCTGCAATGTGTTCACCATCCGCAGTGAGCACAATTGCACTCAGTCCGGGAATGTCGATCGTGTCGCCGGGATGCACGATGCGCCGCGGTGTATTGCCGATGGCCTTCAGGTATTCGGCGTAATTGTGCCTCGTGTCATCGGCGTCTTCACGATTCTCTCCGTGATCCAGAAACTCGCCGACCTTAACACGTTCTACAAGATTCGGGACACCGCCCACATGATCGTCGTGGTGGTGAGTAATCAGCACATGATCGATCTTCGTGATGCCCGCATCTTTCATCGCCGCTTTGATCCGCTCGGCGTCGCGGCCATTATTCCCCGGCCAACCAGTATCCACGAGGAGAGACCCCCCGGAGGGGGCAACCAGCAGCGTCGCCTGCCCACCCTCCACATCGATGGTGTAGATGACCAGGCGCCCAGACTTTGCTTGCGCATGCGCCGGCCGCGCCGCGGTGCCCAGCGTCAGCACCAAGGCGCAAAGCAAGAACTGCAAAGCAGTGAAGAAGCGTGTGCGCCGAACGTCGTTGGCGCGTTTCAAAAAACGCATGCGGTTGGAATAAGCATTTCTCATATCCGCAAAAGTGTAACCCGCGAAGCGTACTGCGGGAAACTCCACACGGTACCTTTAAACCGCATAACTGCTAAAATAGAATTGGGCCGCACCGCGCGGCCATTCATCGCATCTTTATCCCCCAACCGCACGGCCCGCGCGGCCGAATCAGAGAAAAGGAAATCCGCACCTGTGACCCAGACGATACGCAATATCGCCATCATCGCCCATGTTGACCACGGCAAGACCACGCTGGTTGACGCCATGCTGCGCCAGGCCGGCACCTTCCGCGCCAACGAGCAGGTGGCCGATCGCGTGATGGACTCGAACGAACTGGAGCGCGAGCGCGGCATTACGATTCTCGCGAAGAACACGGCCATCGTCTTTGAAGGCGGCAAAATCAACATCGTCGATACGCCAGGCCACGCTGACTTTGGCGGGGAAGTTGAGCGCGCGCTCAAGATGGTCGATGGCGTGATGCTGCTGGTTGACGCCGCCGAGGGCCCCCTGCCGCAAACGCGCTACGTGCTGGCCAAGGCGCTCGAAGCCAAATTGAAGCCCATCGTCGTGATCAACAAAATCGACCGCCCCGATGCGCGCCCGCAGGAAGTGCTCGACGAAATTTACGACCTTTTCATCGACCTCGACGCGGAAGAGTCGCAGCTCGATTTTCCAGTGCTCTATGCGGTGGCCAAGGCGGGCACGGCGACAACCGATATGGCCGTACCGGGCACAGATCTGCAGCCGCTTTTCGAATCCATCGTCTCCACTATCCCAGCGGCGACCGGCGACGCGGATGCCTCGCTGCAAATTCTCGTCACTAATCTCGACTACTCCGACTACTTTGGACGCATCGCCATTTGCCGCGTTTTTCAAGGCACCCTTCACGCGGGCGACGACGTCAACATTTCCAAGCGCGATGGCTCACTCTATAAGACGCGCATCACCAAGCTCTTCACTTTCTCAGGCCTCAAACGCACCGAGACCACTGAAACAACCGTGGGCGATATCGTGGCCGTTGCCGGCATCGAGGGCATCACCATCGGCGAGACAATTACCAGTGTCGAGAACCCCGCGCCACTGCCGCTGATCGTGATCGATGAGCCCACCATCGCCATCCAGTTCAGCGTGAACAATGGCCCCTTCGCTGGCCGCGAAGGTCAATACGTCACCAGCCGCAATTTGCGCGAGCGTCTCGAAAAAGAACTGCTCACCAACGTCTCCATTCGTGTGGAAGAAACCGGCTCGCCTGACAGCTTTAAAGTGCTGGGACGCGGCGAACTGCAGCTTGCGATTTTGATTGAGATGATGCGCCGCGAGGGATACGAGCTGATGGCTGGCCGACCGGAGATCGTCACTAAGGTCGTCGACGGCGTGCGCATGGAGCCTGTGGAGCACCTCACCATTGACGTGCCCGAAGTGCACACGGGCGTCGTGATCGAAAAGCTCGGTCCGCGTAAAGGTGAAATGACCAAGATGCACAATCACGGCTCAGGCCGCGTGCGCATGGAGTTCCGCGTGCCCAGCCGTGGCATCATCGGCCTCAGGAGCGAAATGCTGACCGAAACGCGCGGAACAATTGTCATGAATGCCTTATTCGACGGCTACATTCCCTACCAAGGCGAGATTCC
>Ga0302325_10002267_pt1 | contig 46927 bp, 57 predicted proteins | sample Palsa_T0_2_FD_201948 | JGI IMG/M metagenome (GOLD analysis project Ga0302325, IMG submission 201948) | Peat permafrost microbial communities from Stordalen Mire near Abisko, Sweden - Palsa_T0_2 | ecosystem: Environmental > Terrestrial > Soil > Palsa > Peat permafrost | place: Sweden: Abisko...
CCCCGAAGAGCGCGTGCGCTTCCGCAATCTGCTTTCGGACCTTTCCGGGGACCGCATCGTGATCCTGTCGACGCACATCGTGTCCGACGTGGAAGCCACCGCCACGGAGATCGCCCTGATCTCGGGGGGCGCGCTGGTGGCTCACGCGCCGCCCGAAGAGTTGCTGCGCGCGGCCGAGGGTAGGGTTTGGGAATGGGTCATTCCCAGCGCCGAGATGGACGCCGCCAAGCAGCGCTATCTGATCAGCGGCGCGGTGCGGCGGGCGGATGGCGTCCACGTGCGGCTGCTGGCGGAATTCGCGCCGGCGGGCGCCGTGCAGGTGGCGGCCACGCTGGAGGACGCATACCTGCATTGTCTCTCGACTCACCGGGCACGTCTCGCGGAGGCATTGGCCGGATGATGCGCGGCCGCATGCTGTATCACCTGGCCCGCGCCGATTTCCTGGAGCGCGTCCGCCGGTACAGTTTTCTGCTGATACTGGCGTTCGCCGCCGGTCTCGCCTATCTAACTTACACCGGGACGATCTCTCTGCAGTTGGGTGAATACCGCGGCGTCTATGACTCCGCCTGGGTTGGCAGCATGATGACATTGATCAGCACGGCCTACATCACCCTGGCCGGCTTTTACATGGTGAAGAACACCATCCAGCGCGATGGGCAAACGCGGGTGGGGCTGGTGCTGGCCACCACGCCCATGAGCAAGAGCATCTATACGCTGGGAAAGGCGCTCAGCAACTTCGCGGTGTTGGCGGCCATGGTCTCCGTGCTGGCGGTGGCGGCCGTGATCCTGCAACTGGCGCGCGCGGAGGGAGGCAGCCTGGAACCGGGCAAGCTGTTGGCGCCATTCATATGGGTGGCGCTGCCGGCGATGGCCATTACCGCGGCGGTGGCCGTGCTGTTTGAGACCCTGCCGGTGCTCCGCGGCGGGGTGGGCAACGTGATCTATTTCTTTGCCTGGTCGACCTACCTGGGCTTGAGCGGCGTCACCGGGGTGAACGACTATCTGGGATTCGGCTTTTTCATGCGCAGGATGGTGGGCGCGCTGAAACTAATCGACCCGTCTTACAATGGCGGCTTCACGCTGCAGGCGGGACCTTTGGCACACGCCACCAAGACATTTCTTTGGAACGGCGTGGATTGGACTCCGCAAGTGCTGCTGGGCCGGTTGCAATGGGTAGCGATCGCCATTGGAATCGCCTGGATGTCCGCGCTGTTCTTCCATCGCTTCGATCCGGCGCGCGAGGGTTGGCGCCGCAAGAAGAGTATGCAAGAGCCGGCTGAAGATCGGGCCGGCCTGGACGGCGCGCTGGCTGCCCGCTCGGCCGCCGTCCAATTGACGCCCCTGGCACGGACGGCCCGCGGCAGCCAATTCCCGCGCCTAGCGGTCTCCGAACTGCGCCTGATGCTGAAGGGGCATGCCTGGTGGTGGTACCTGGTTGCCGCCGGCTTGTTCGTGGCCAGCCTGTCGGTACCGGACGGCCAAGCGCGCCAAGCCGTCGCCGGATTTGCCTGGATTTGGCCCGTGCTGATCTGGTCCCAAATGGGCGCACGCGAGGCCCGCCATGAGACGCAGAAGCTGGTGTTTTCGTGCGCGCATGCGCTCGACCGCCAATTGCCCGCGGTCTGGATCGCCGGCGTCGTGGTGGCGATCTCGACCGGCGGCGGTTTGGGGATTCGCTTGTTTATCGGCGGCAATTGGCCCGGCTTATCCGGATGGTTGGCTGGCGCGCTGTTCGTGCCCACGCTGGCGCTGGCGCTGGGCGTCTGGAGCGGTTCGAGCAAGCCGTTCGAAGCGTTGTATACGCTGTGGTGGTACGTGGGTCCGATGAACCACGTCCCCGGACTGGATTTCATGGGGATGGCGCGCTCGCCCTTCAGTACGCAGCTTTATCTGCTCGCGACGCTGGCGCTGCTGATGGCGGCATATATGGGAAGGCGGGCCAAGCTGGGTTATGCGTAGCGCACGCACTCATGCGTGCGGTGTCGAGACTCGTCTCGACACCCTGCTGCGCGCCGGCCACCGCAGCCGCGACTTAGCGCCGGCGCGCGCCGCCAGCTTGAAACGCCACCACCGGAACTACCACCCGCGGATCGCGCCCGCCTCCGCGGGGGTACTGACTCGTTTCAACCAGATCCATATAGGCACTATGATGAAGTTATGAGTGACTCCGACGATGGGCGGACCTGGAACGATCTAAGGGAGCTTGTCAAGGCGGGCGGCCCGCCTCCGGCCCCGCAGCCGGTAGATCCCGCGGACCTCCGGCGCTGCTGGGAATTCACGCAAAAGATTCAGGCGCAGCACCCTCCGGCGGCGGGCGGCTCGATTGGGATCGATATCCGGTGCATCGAGGCCGAGTTGCCCGGCGCCAATGTTCTGGCAGTCTGGTTACGCGTTGTCCCGCTGCAAATAATGCAGATGCACGGTGCCCTGAAGGAATGGGAGCATGGCACGGACCTGGATGACGTAGTGTTCCAGGTGGCCGCGACTTTCCCCTTCGGCGGCAATAAAATCCATACGGAATCCTTCCGGGAACAACTGCGCGCGACCGTCACTAGGATCATGCGGCGGCGACGGCAGTCTGCGACTTAGCGCCGGCGCGCGCAGCCATCCACAGCCACCCGAGCGACACGGCCTGAAACGCTACCACTGGAGCGACCACGCGCGGATCGCGCACGCCGCCGAACCACGCGCCGCTCACTAGCACGATCAATGCCGTCGCCGTGAGCCGCGCGGCTTCCGCGATCAAAAACTCGCGACGGTTCTCCAGCACGCCGCCCAGGCACACCAGCGATCCCAGGATGAACAGGAAGTACGCGATGTTCAGCGGGGCCGCCTGCTTGGGCAGCAGTGCCAGAAACTGGCTGTTGGCGGCGATCAGCGCCACAAATTGCACCAGACCGTAGGCGCTGAGCGCTACGTTGCGCCGCGGATCGAACTTCACAAAATCCACGCGCGGATCATAAGGGCGCTTGGGAAAACGCGCCGCCACGTCCGCCGGACGCCATCCGGGCGGGGCGAACCAAACCCTGACCTTGTCGGACCAGGATGCGGCATGCCACGAGTCCTTGGCCATCGCCGCGTAGTAATGCAAGTTGGCCCATACCGGGTTCCAACTGTTCAACTGCCCGCGGATTCCGTAGAGGCACGGCTCCTCGTCAAGCTCCTCCTGGAAGCTGCCGAACAGGCGATCCCAAATCAGAAACACGCCCACGTAATTCTTATCGAGGTAGATGTCGTTCTGCGCGTGATGCACGCGATGGTTGGAGGGCGTCTGTATCCAGCGGTCCAGGAAACCCAGCCGGCCGATGAGCTGCGTGTGCGGCCAGAACTGGTAGAAGAGTTGCACCACGCCGACCAGCAGCATGACGCCAACGGGGATGCCGCACAGCGCCATCGGCAAATAGAAAATCCAGCTTAGGAATGCGCCAGTGCCAGGTTGCCGCAGCGCGGTTGTAAGATTGAACTCCTCGCTCTGGTGGTGTACCACGTGCGACGCCCAGAAGAGTCCCACGGTATGCCCCCAGCGGTGGTTCCAGTAGTAGCACAGGTCGTAGAAGACGAAGGCGAACACCCAGGTGCCCCAATGCTTGGCCGGCAAGTGAAAGGGAGCCCAGTGCAGCAGCACCCATTCGTAGAAGAAGATGCCCAGGAAACCGAAGAACACGCGCACGCCCGTCGAGACCACGCCGCAACTGAGACTGTTGATGGCGTCCGCCAAGTGGTAGTAACGGGTGCGCTTGACGCGGTCCACCGTGAATTCCAGGGCGATGAGCGCGAGGAAGACGGGCACTGCCAGCGCCACGGCTTTCGAGTAGGTGGCGTCCATAGCCTTACAGGGGTTGCCTTGTAGAATCTTACCGCATCCGCGGGCCGTGGCGGACATCCGGCCGCCGACGCCAAACAGGGCATTCGATACGACCTGCGATCCGATAGCCACGCGAGCTGACGCGGACCTCCGAGGATACCGGTTTACCGGTCCTCGCGGAGGGCGCGTCACCTTCATCCTGGTCAAGCCCGCCAGAGGCAAGCCAGCCAAGGCCCCGTTCCCAGGGGTGATCTTCCAGCACGGAGGGGGACAGTCGATGACCAACCATCTGTCGGAAGCACCGATTGTGGCACGCGCAGGCGTCATCTCCATCATCCCCGACGCGCCCGCGCGCGGGGAAGGTAAGAAGTCCGAGATTAACGCCATGAAACTGGAGGCGCCAGAGACTTTCAAACGCAAATCGTGATTACGGAGCGGCGTATTTTGGATCTGCTCTTGCAGCAGCACGGCATCGATCCGCAACGAATCGCCTATGTCGGTGACAGTTATGGCGGTGCGGCACATCTAGGACCACGGGAGTTCATACTGGCAGGAGATGCGGCGCAACATGTCTCCCGAAGAATTCGCGAAGACGCTGGACATGCTGCGGGAAACGGACCCCGACCGCTATTTGCCAAAGGCGCACGCTCCGGTTCTGGTGCAATGCGCGCGGCTCGATTCCGATGACAATGTACGCGCATGCCCGATCGTGTACCAAATCGCCGGAGGCCCCAAACAACTGATCTGGTACGACGACAATCATCATTTCACTTCGCTCGAAGCCTTGCGGGATCGGCTCGCCTGGTTGGAGAAGTACCTGCGGCTGGAGCCTCTTGCGCCGCACATCGCGGAGTTCACTCGAAGCGCACGATAGCCGGCTTGCGAAACCAGGTCTCATAACCGATGATGAACCAGCCAATGGGGAACCCGCCCTCGTGCGTGATGACTAATCCAGGTTCATGCGCATCCGAGGGCACTGCGAAAACGCGCGTGGCGGGGACGGATTCCTGGGGCCCTAGCCGGACGTTCAGGGGGACATCCGACGGCCGCGGAACTGGGTCGTAGCGCTGGCCGCGGTTGTCCGTCAGGTAGACGGCCACGCCGTTCTCGCGTTGCGATATCCGGCGAGCACGGCTCGACAGGCGCAGGGTGACCTCGTAAGAAGCACCGCCGCCTGCAGGCTGCCGGCTGACGTTTTCCACGGCTATGCACCAATCGTCGAAACATTGCGGACCGCCCACGTGAAGCACAGTGCGGGGCCAGAATATGGACGCGATCGCGATAACGGCTAGATATGCACCGGCGCAGACGCAAATTTTGCGGAGGATCGCCAGGGCGCGCGCGCCTTGCCGGCGCATTGCGAGAAATGCCGCAATCGGCAGCGTCGCCACAGCCGCCAGGGTTAGGGCGATGAACAGCAGATCGAAAACGCTCGTGGTTGCCTTCCAGTGGAAAAGTACTTTGTATCATAGATCAAGTAGGATGGATAGATGGTCCAGGAAGAAATCCGGATTCCGATGGCGGCCGGAGCCGTCGACGCGGTCGTTTACCGGCTGGAGGGGGAAGGCCAACGGACGGGCGTGTTGCACTTGACCGACATCGGCGGCATCCGCCCGGCATACCACGATATGGCGCGAAGGCTGGCTGCCGAGGGCTACGTGGTCTTGATGCCCAACGTGTTCTATCGAACCTCGCGGCCTCCGGTGCTCGAACGCAAGCCCGCCGACAGCGAGGAAGTCTTCTGGAAGCGATTTGCGGAACTCACGTCGCCGCTGACCCCCGAGGCCATTGCAAGCGATGCCGCAACCTACGCGGATGTTTTGGCACGGCATGCTTCGGTCTTGCCGGGGTCGCGGTTCGGCGTGGTGGGCTACTGCTATACGGGCGGATTCGCCTTACGGGTGGCCGCCGCGTGTCCTGAGCGAATTGCGGCCGCTGCGTCGTTCCACGGCGGCAGCCTGGTGACGGACGCTCCCACCAGCCCGCACCTTCTGCTGCCGCGCATTCAAGCGCAACTCTACTTCGGACACGCGGTCGACGATCGCAGCATGCCGGAAGACGCCATCCGCACGCTCGACGCCGCGCTTGAGACGTGGGGCGGCGAGTATGAGAGCGAGATCTACGAGGGGGCGCATCACGGTTGGACGGCGTCCGACAACCCGGCATACAACGCCGCCCAGGCGGATCGGGCATTCTCGAAGCTGACGGACCTATTCGCCGCGGCTTTGCCCTAAGGCCACGGCAAAGCTACCTGGCCATCAGGTTCAGAACCGCGGATGTCATGGCGATGACGCCGGTACGAATGGCGGGTTCAGGCAAAGGCGCGAACAGGCTGGAGTGCAGCGAGGGCAGCGCGTGTCCCGTGCGTAGGCTCTCTTTGAGTTTGTCCGGGTCGGCCGCCCCCAGCCACAGCATAAGACAAGGGATCTGCCGCCCTTCCGGTCCGAAGAGGCCGAAGTCCTCGCTCACCATGGCGGGCTTTCCTTCCAGCACATTCGCGACACCGAGCGTGGCGCGCAGAGCATCCTTCAGCCTCGCTGCCAGCGCCGGATCGTTGTAGGTAACCGGCACGGATTCCGCCTGGTTAACCTGCACAATGGGCGCACGATCTTGCGGGACGCCGGTTGCCAGGGCCACGCCGCGCGCGATTCGCTCGATGGCGGCCAGCGTGTTCCGGCGCACCTCCTCACTGAAAGCTCGCGTGGAGATTTCGAGCTCACCTCATCGGGAATGATGTTAGGGCGGGTGCCGCCATGAATGGATCCCACGGTGACCACCGCCGGGTCCTGGGGCGCGGTCTGGCGGCTGACGATGGTCTGCAACGCGAGCACGAACTGCGCCGCCATGACCACGGGGTCCTGTGTGGCTTCGGGACGTGCGCCGTGCCCGCCGACACCGCGAATGGTCACATCCACCGTGCTCGCGCCGGACAGCATCGGTCCCGCGACCATGCCCACCTGGCCGGCGGCAATATCCGGCGTGTCGTGCTGCGCGATGCAATAGTCCGGCCGGCCAAAACGCTCGTAGAGCCGGTCGGCTAGCATGGCGCGCGCGCCGTTCACGCGCTCCTCCGAGGGCTGCCCGATCAGCATCAGGGTGCCGTGCCAGCGGTCCTGCATGGCGCCGAGCGTACGCGCCGTACCGAGAAAACATGCCATATGGAGGTCGTGCCCGCAGGCGTGCATGGCCCCGGCCGTTTGGCTGGCATACGGCAGCCCCGTCTTCTCTTCGACGGGCAAGGCGTCCATGTCCGTGCGCACCAGAACTGTGGGGCCCTCGCCGTTGCTGAGGATCGCGACTACCCCGAAAGCGGCGCTGCCGTCCGGGTATCTGCCGACATGCTCCGTGACGGTGAAGCCGGCCTTGCGCAACTCTTCAGCCAGCAGCGCGGAGGTGCGCTCCTCGTGCTGCGAAATCTCGGGATGTGCGTGCAGGTCTTTGTAGATCTGCAATAGAGCGGGCGCCTGTGCGTCGATGGCGGCGCGGAAGTCGTCGGCCGGTGCGGCCATCATGGGCAAGACGGATAGGAAGAGAATGTTTGCGCGCATTAGTTCACTAGAGTAACGCGTTCTAGGCCAACCTCGCCGTGCGTCCCCATGAGTGGGGACGCGGCACGCAGGAGTGCGTGCGCCACGTTGCACATTGTGTGTTTCGGTTTACACAATCCTCTAGCAACATCCAGCCCGGAATGATACCAATTTCAGCCATTCTGTCTGTGGCCACTGGCTTGCCCAATAGGCGTGCGGGTAAGGAGGTTACCAAATGTTGTTGATCAAATATATGTTACTGGCTTCCGGAATCGGCTTACTGGCCGGCGCCATCGGCCTTGTGCTGTGGGATGTCTATCGGGCCAACGCGCGCCGCACAGCGGAGGGCGCGTCGGTTCCACTGACTTTGGATGCCGTGCGTTGGCGCATGGCGTTGCGATTCGCGCTGGTTGCATGTCTGCCGCTGCTGGTTAGCGCGTCGATCGCTATCGTGTCCAGTGGAATGGCCGGTGTATTGGTCAGTCAGATTTCCGGCGTCGCGCCGGGTACGTTGTATCCCGGTGTCCACTTAGTAGTGCCGTTCGTGCAAAGTATCGCGCTTTATGACATGCGCGACCAGGTATTCACGACGGCCGCCAGCGACGATCCGAAATCCGATCCGAAAGCCAGGGCCGAGGTGCTCAAGATCCAAACCAAGGAAGGGCTGCCGCTGGGTCTCGCGGTATCCATTCGCTACCGGCTGGACCCGAAGCGCCTCGCGTATCTCCATGCCAATATGGCCCAGCCGGTAGACCAGGAGTTGGTGCCCGCGGTGGTGGCCAGCGTTTTCCGGCAGATCGTGCCCGGCTACCTGGTGCGCGACGTATTCGCGGGCATGCGAGAGGAAGTGCGGCAACGCGCTTCGGATGCCATCACGCGGAAGCTCGGCGCGGACGGAGTTCTGGTGAAGGAGATCATGCTGCGCGATATCCAGTTGCCGCCCGAGTACGCCAAGGGTCTGGAGTCGCTCCTGCTGAAGGAGCAGGAGAACGACCGCCTATCGGTCGAGTTGGAGATCAAGCAGAAAGAGGTCCACTCGGCGGAACTGGAGGCCGAAGCCGACAAGGCCCGCCGCGTGACCGGAGCCGAAGCCGAGGCGGCGGTGGTGGTGCTGCAGGCCAAGGCGCAGGCGGACGCAATGCAGCATACCTTGCCGCTCAAGCAGAAACAGATTGAGCAGTCGCGTCTGGAGGCCGAGGCCCGCAAGGAAGCCACGGTCAAGAACGCGGAAGCCATGGCGGAGGCCAAGGTGATCGACAGCAAGGCGGAACTGCAAAAGCGCAAGCTGATGTCGGAGGCCGATGGCGATCACATTCGCGTGGTGGCCGCGGCAGACGCCGAGCGGATGAAATCGGAAGCGCAGGTGCTCACGCAGAATCCGCTGCTGATTCAGAAGATCATCGCGGAGCGGCTGTCGGACAAGGTGCAGATCATGATGGTGCCGAACGACGGCAAATTCTTCTTCGCGAATGACGTGTTGCGGGGCGCGATGTCCGGCGCGCAGGGTGCGGTTTCGGGTAGGCCGGCGAGCCCGGATGGGCAATGAAGTGGCTGTTCATAGCGGCCGGGTTGGCATTCAACACGGCCGCTCCCGCTCCCGCGGCTGACGCGATTTGCATCAGCCCCGATGGCGCGTTCCAATTCAAGTATTCCAGTCCCCTGGTCTGGTGACACGAAGCAGCCGGCGACGGCAACCGTTGGGAGCCATTCTCCCTGCATGTCCCAAGAGTCGATGTGCCACGAGCATGCAATCGCTTGTCTCGCTTATCCCGGCGATGAGTACAACGGATACAATTTCGTGGCACCTACGGCGAGCACCGCCCGAAATCCTCGTCTATGAAGTAGACGTAGTAGTGCAGGCATTTGCCGTCGCCCGGCTTCAGATACGTCTTGTGGGTCTTTTTGTCGTACCAGGGCTTGTAGCTGCCGCACGGCTCCATTGCCGAGAGGATGCAGACTACGCCCGGATGCTCGCCACGCTTCTCCGGAACCGCTTTTACGCGATCTTCCTTGCGGAAACTCTTGCGGCTCCGCATAAATTCGATGTTTTTTGCGGAGCGCCTCGCGCCATGGCTCGGCCCACTTGGGATAGTTGAAGATCCGGAACTGGTGCTGGTAAAAGTAGCCGGTCATCCCGCTGGCGTAGCACCACCCAGGCACGGTCCCCTGGATGACGATCCGGTCGTACCAGGATAGAACCCCAGCGATCTGATCTTTGTGCCGCTCCGTTAACCGTTCGACGCCCATTCCGGCATCGTAGCGAATTTTCCCGTTTGGTTCCGGCTACGCCGGGTTAGGCGGCCAGAGCCGGCTGAAAGCCGGCTGCGGGCAGGATTGCCCGCCCTCCAAGGATCCGTTCTCGACGGTGCCCCACAAGCTGTCAGCGCACCCGCCCCGCCCACCGCAGGTACCGCCACAAATCCACCCGGCGCTGCCACGCAAATCGCCAGAAATCGGTGAATCCGATTTGTTCCGCGTGAAAGCCCCAGTAGGTTTCCATGCGCCAGCGGAGATAGGGACTGCGCCACGGGTTAAACCGGTAACCGCGCGTAAGCCGCCAGAGAACTCGCAGCATTGTTACAGCATTGCTCAAGACTATTTGCTGCCGGAGTTGCGTGCCGAGGCGTTGGCGCCGATGCCATCGGGTGTGGCGTAGTAGCCGGACCGCGTGCGCACGGTCGGCCGATTGGGCCCGTTGGCCGTCACCTTGATTTGCCGGAACGATCCATCCAAGGCGATGTTGACGGGCGTGTAAGCCAAGGTGTATTGATTCCGGATATCGTGCGCCACCTGGTGCGCGACGCGGTCCACCTCCGCCGCATCTTTGGGGAAATAGGATTCGCCGCCAGTGACTGAAGACAGTTCTTCGAGGGCGCGCCGGCAGCGCTTGGCCTCGCGGCGCTCTTCCTCGCTCAGCAGTCCTACGCTGTAGATCAGCACGCCGCTATCCTGCGCGGATTTGACCAAGTTTTCCAGGCTGATCAGGCTGCTATTGTCGTTGCCATCCGTCACCACCACCAGCACTTTCTTGTCTTTCTTGGCCTTTTCCTTCAGGTGGTCGATGGACATGCGGATGGCGTCGCGCATGGCCGTGCCGCCCCGCGAATCGATGCGCGCCAGGCCTTCCTGCAGGTCTTTCACGTCGTTGGTGAAATCCTTGTCCAGGAAAGCCTCGTCGTTGAAATTGACGATGAAGACTTCATCCTGCGGGTTGGATTCCTTCACCAGAGCCAGCGCGGCGGCTTCCACCTTGGCGCGCTTATCGCGCATGCTGCCGCTGTTGTCTACGACCAAACCCATGGATACCGGGACGTCTTCGCGCTTGAATACCTTGATCTGCTGCGGCACGCCGTTTTCAAACACCTGGAAGGCGTTTTCCGGCAGGTTCACCACCAAGTGACCGGTTTTATCCACCACTGTCGCGTGCAACACCACCAGCCGCGAATCCACGCGAATGACAGGCGTTTGTTGTCCGGGTGTATCGGCCGCCCACAGGCCAAAAGCGGCGATGGCGCACAGCGCCGATGTCAGGATTCTCTTATTGGGTGGGAGCATAGTAGCCCAATCTCCAGAAGGCCCGGAGAGGCGGCAGCCCGCGCGGTTGCACCAGTTTGACTTGGACCCGCCGGTATTTGCCATTCCTATCCAGGTTCTTTGGAGAGTAGCCGATAATATACTGATTGCGCAACTCGATGCCGATCTTCTCCGCGATATTGGGGATTTCGTTAATGTTCTCCACAGGGAAGTGCCGTCCGCCGGTCTGTTCCGCGATTTCGCTCAGGAGGCCGGGGCCCCCCATTTCCTCGGGAGTCCGGCCCCGATTGCCAGCCGATTCAAAAATACCGATCGCATAAATTTGGACGTCCGCCTCGCGCACCAGGTTCTTGACTTCCGTTTCCGTGTAGCGGCTATTGTTGTCGCCGCCATCGGATATGATCAGCAGGGCCTTGCGGGCGTTCTTGGCCTTCTTCATCTCGTGCAATCCCAGGTACACGGCGTCGAGCAACGCCGTCTTGCCTTTGGACTGGGTAAATGTCAGACGATTTTGAATCTCCTCCAAGCTGGTGGTGAATTTGATTACCAGATCGGCGCGGTCGTTGAATTCCACCAGGAAGAACTCATCTTCGGGGTTGGCCGTCTTGAAGAATTGAGCCACCGCCTGGCGCGATTTTTCCAGTTTACTTCCCATGCTGCCGCTGCAATCGAAAACGATGCCTACCGACAAGGGCGCATCCTCGCTCGAGAACTGCGAAATTTGCTGCTCGATCTTGTCTTCGAAAACGCGGAAGTTCTCCTTCTCCAGCCCCGTGACAAACCTGTTGAGCGGGTCGGTGACCGTGACCGGGATCAACACCAGCGTGGTATCCACACGAATGTTGCCCTTCGGCAGGATCTCGCTGGGCGCCGCCGGCTTGGGGCGGGGAACTATGGAAACCTGCGGGTCCCCTCCCGTCTTTTCATCGCTCTTTCCATCGCCAGTTTCACGGCCAAGGGCCGAAATCCGGAGAAGCGCGACGACGCTCGCCACTACCAGCACGCGGCTAAATCGCAGGCCCGTCACAGCTTCCCAGCCATTCCTTCTTTCATGAGTGTAGCACAGCACTTTTGTGGTAGAATGGCCTGTGCGCCGTAAAATTTTGGGCGTGATCCCTGCGCGTTACACCTCTTCCCGTTTCCCAGGCAAACCTCTCGCTCGAATCGCCTCCAAGTCGATGCTGGAGCATGTATTCGAACGCACGTCCCAAGCCCGTTACCTGACCAGCGTCATCATCGCTACCGACGATGAACGAATTGCGGACGCCGCGCGCAGCTTCGGAGCGCCAGTGCGTATGACGCGCGCGGATCACCTGTCGGGTACCGACCGTGTGGCGGAAGTGGCCTCCGCCGATACAGCCGAACTGATCGTCAACATACAGGGCGACGAGCCGCTGATCGACCCCGCCGCGATTGATGCCGCCATTCTGCCGTTGCTGCACGACGACGAGATCCGGATGGGTACGCTGAAGAAGCGCATCGAAGATCCGCGCGAGATCGGCGATCCCAACGTGGTGAAGGTGGTCACGGACCGGTCCGGCAATGCCATCTATTTTTCGCGGTCCACTATTCCTTATGGTGGGGCAGGCGCTCACTTCAAACATGTTGGCTTGTACGTTTACCGCCGGGACTTTCTCCTGGGATATTCCGATCTGCCGGTGGGGCCGCTCGAAAAAGCCGAGCGGCTGGAGCAGTTGCGCGCGTTGGAAAATGGCTACTGTATCCGGGTAGTCGAGACCGAGTACGAATCGCTGGGCGTGGATACGCCCGAGGATCTGGAACGTGTGTCGAAGCTGTTTGAAGCTTCGGTGCAACTTGCGAAACCATATGGCTAAATACGTATTTGTAACCGGCGGCGTGGTCTCGTCATTGGGGAAGGGCATCGCGGCGGCCTCCATCGGGTGCCTTCTGGAGAGCCGCGGCTTGCGGGTGACCCTGCAGAAGTTCGACCCGTACCTGAACGTGGACCCCGGCACCATGAGCCCCTTCCAGCATGGCGAAGTGTTCGTCACCGACGATGGCGCCGAAACCGACCTGGACCTAGGGCATTACGAGCGCTTCACGCACGCCAAGCTTACGCAGGCGAACAATCTGACCTCGGGCCGCATCTACGAGCAGATCATCGCCCGTGAGCGGCGCGGCGATTATCTGGGGAAGACCGTGCAGGTGATTCCGCACGTGACCAACGAAATCAAAGCCGCCATGCGCAAAGTCGCGGCGGACGTGGACGTGGTCATTGTGGAAATCGGCGGCACCGTCGGCGACATCGAGTCGTTGCCATTTCTGGAGGCCATCCGCCAGATGCGTCACGAGCAAGGGCGCGACAATTGCGTCTTCGTACACGTGACCCTGGTGCCCTGGATCGCCGCCGCCCAGGAACTGAAGACCAAGCCCACACAGCATAGCGTGAAGGAGCTGCGCGCCATCGGTGTTCAGCCGGATATCCTGTTGTGCCGCTGCGAGCGTTCCATAGCCGCAGATATGAAGGACAAAATCGCGCTGTTCTGCGACGTGGACGCGCGCGCGGTGGTGACGGCGCGGGATGTCCCATCGGTCTACGAAGTCCCTCTGGTATTCGCCGATGAAGGCGTGGACGAGATGGTGGTACGGCTGCTCAAGCTGGACGCGCCGCCGCGCGATCTGAGCCGCTGGAGCGGCATGCTGGAACGCATGCGGAATCCGATGGACGAGGTTTCCATCGGTTTGGTCGGCAAATACGTCGAATATGAGGATTCCTACAAGAGCCTGAAAGAGGCCCTGGTGCATGGCGGCCTGGCGCATCAGTTGAAGGTTAGTATCAACTGGATCGAGGCCGAGGGCGTGAACGGGCCGGACTGGGAGCGGCAGTTGGAAGACTACGACGGCATTCTGGTACCCGGCGGTTTCGGGAAGCGCGGCATCGATGGCATGCTGAACGCCATTCGCTTTGCCCGCGAAAATCAAGTCCCGTATTTCGGCATCTGCCTCGGCATGCAGACCATGGTGATCGAGTTCGCGCGCAACATATGCGGGCTGGAGCAGGCAGACTCCACAGAGTTCAATCCGGGAACGCCGCACAGAGTGATCTTCAAGCTGCGCGAGTTGAAGGGCATTGACGACCTGGGTGGCACCATGCGGTTGGGGGCCTGGCCGTGCCGCCTGATCGAGGGCAGCGTGGCGCAAAAAACCTATGGCGCGCGCGATATCAGCGAGCGGCACCGCCATCGTTACGAATTCAATCGGGAATACGAAGAGCGCCTCACGGCATGCGGATTGCGCATCACTGGCGAGACGCCCGACCAGACCTACGTGGAAATCTGCGAGATCCCCGAGCACCCCTGGATGTTAGGCTGCCAATTCCATCCCGAGTTCAAGAGCAAGCCGCTGGAGCCGCATCCGTTGTTCAAGGCTTTCATCGGCGCGGCGTATTGTTATAGGAGCCAGCGGCTGGCGCCGCTCGCACGGCAGGCGCAGCCGGAGTACTCGCGGGGCGATTGACGCGGGGGCGGGTCCCTTCTTACGACAGTCCCAATGACGTTGCTCGGCTTCCTGACACTTCTCGCCGCAGGTCTGAAGTACGGCGCGATAGTGTGTGGAACGGCGGTCAAAGCATCCACGCTCTGAAGGAAAGGACGTGGGATGAGCAGAATAAGGCGCTTACAAATGCGGGGCTGAGACAAAAGAGGCTTCTGACGATCGCGGTGGCCGTCGCTTTACTGGGAGCCATTTCCCAAGACATCGCGGATAAGCTTCAGAAGAACAGCGACGAAACGTTGCACGGGAAACAATTGAAGGATGCGTTTGAAAAAGGCGACGCGAAGGTGAGGCAGAATCTGCAGGATTTCAACTAGAAAAGCGTCGCTCCTCAATTCACCGGCATGTTAGACAGGTAGACGCAAGCCACAAAGACACTGGAAGCCAGCGTCGAAAAGGCCACGCGTGAACTCCGCATCTCACATGCCAGCATGCTCTCAACAAGGGCGTTAGGGGACATAGGCAAAGGCGCTATGATTTCGGCCAAAGGTCTACAGGGATGTGTTTTGCATGCCCGTGTTGACGCCGGGGGCAACCCGCGAGGAATTCATGGACACCCCTCCCAGCATCCGACCTCTCATCATCCGAAAAGATGTTATCGGGAGCATCGCGCTGTATCGGAGAACAGTGTCGATCACATTCAAGCCCATGTGGCTGGTTATTTTCAGGACGCGCCGATTCGAATTCGCTTGGGCCAGGACTGCCAGTTGCCTTCAACGACGCTTCGGGTACAGGTTAGGGGGTACGGCTTCGCGGCCGATACTGGATTTTTTAATTTTCAACCGAAGGTGCAATTTGCAATGGGGTCAGTGGGTTTTTCGCCGATCATCCGGCTGCGCGTCTCTGGCGGCCGCGGGCCAGATCCTTCTTCTCGTCAGCGCTGACACGCCGGAAAAGCTCGCGGGTTGATCCGGGCGTATTGCTATCGGAGCCAGTCGCTCTCCCGCTGGCGCGGCATGCGGGGATTAGATCGGGCTGGTACGTGCCCTCACTCCAAGGGCGGGCGAGCAAGACCTATAACCTGAACGAATGGCATCTAATAATTCGCGACGACACTAGCCCGAAGAAATGGAGGTTCCGAGTCTGAGCTACGGCGAGGTTCGTCGAGTGGGTGGTGGCGTGCTGGCTGGCTCCAGGGACACGCGCAGCCCGATGGCTTTCAACACCGCCCACAAGGTGTCGAGCCGGGGATTTCCCTCTTCGGACAGCGTACGGTAGAGATTTTCACGATTCACTCCCGCCTGTGCGGCAAGTTTGCTCATGCCTTTTTGCGCCCTCGCGACATTGCGGAGCGCTATGAGAAAAGTTCCGGCAGAGTCGCGGAAAGCAGCGGACAGATATTTCGAGCTGTATTTCGGATCCCGTAACCTGCCGATTAGCTCGTCTCGTTCGTCTTCGGCCGGCCTTTTCATGTCCGTTGGCTTTTCCAGACGCGGTTTCGCCGCTTGTAGTCTTTCCAGTACTGCCTGGCGCGAGCTATGTCCGCGTCCTGGGTTGATTTGTCGCCGCCGCATAACAGTATGACCTCGTCGCCGTCCATGCCGTAGTAAACCCTATGCCCCGGACCGAAGTCGATTCTCGATTCGAATGCTCCACCTCCAATAGGGCGAGAGTCTCCGAAATTACCGGCGCCGAAGCGGGTGATGCGCACGTCGACAGCCACCTGCGTGTCCTCATCATTGAGGCCGTTTCGCCATTCGCGGTACGGGAATCACCTGCGCTCCTGTAGGATAAAACTCTCCGCTCTTTGGCTTCCACGTAAATTGCCGACGATCCATGCGCTGTAGCTAATGCACTACATCCCAGCATATCACCCTCGACCGGAATGTAACGCCTTGATGTTCAGTTTTGGGCCGGATTGGGAAAGGCAGTTGGAAGGCTACGACGGTATCCTGGTGCCCGGCGGTTTCGGCAAGCGAGGCATCAATGGCATGCTGAACGCCATTCGTTAGGCCCTCGAGAATCAAGTCCCCTATTTCGGCATCTGCCTGGGCATGCAGACGATGGTGATCGAGTTTGCGCGCAACGTCTGCGGGTTGGAGCAGGCGGATTCCACCGAATTCAATCGGGAATACGAGGAGCGCCTCACCGCCAGCGGACTGCGCATTACCGGCGAGACGCCCGACCAGACCTACGTGGAAATCTGCGAGATCCCCGAGCATCCTTGGATGTTGGGGTGCCAGTTCCATCTCGAGTTCAAGTCGAAGCCGCTGGAGCCGCATCCGCTGTTCAAGGCTTTCATCGGCGCGGCGTATTTGTTATAGGAGCCAGCGGCTGGCGCCGCTCGCGCGGCAGGCGCAGCCTGAGTTTTTTGGTGGGGCGGGCCTTCAGGCTGCCAGGAGATCCACGCCGGGCGGCTAGCAAGGAATTGGCTACAATTGAGAACAAGGGAGGTGGCTTGCATTGACAACGCTCGACACCAAGCAGCACATTCTGGTCGACGCTGGATTCGCCTATAACTTCGACCGAATGGCCTACTTCAACCGGAAGAGCAAGAAGATCATCAGCGTCGAATTTGCTATGGACAATCCTGAGGAAGTTCTCGAACGTGTGGTTCGCGCGGATACTGGCGGCAAGGAGTGGACGTTTTACTTCAACTCCGGTGAGCCGCCTGAACCGGTCAGACGCGAGTTCGAGGCTGCGCTTGGCGGAGGTTGAGCGTACTATCGAGGACCGGCTGCGAGAGGAGTATTTCACTCTTCTGCCGGAAATCCACCGCGTTGCCGATAGGCTCGAAACTCTATACGCTCACCAGCTTGAACGACCTTGCTGGCGTTCGCGTGCTGGCGTTTCCGCGGAACCGGTTGTCGGAAATCGACTTCCTATTGCGCAAGGAGTTCCCCTCCTGGACCCCAGACCCTGCCAAAGATGACGGGGAAGTCCAGGCGTTCAAATACTACGGCAACTGTCCCCAGGCGAGCAATAAAGTCAATGGAGAATATCAAGTCGTCTCGATGCTGACCGGCCTCTTTTGGGAAGTGGAGCATTCGGCGATCTACAAACCGGACGCCCGGCTCGGACAAATAGCTCTACACCTCGGTATGCGGCAGCGCACGACAGACGTTGTCAAAGCGCTCAGGGCATTCGAAGAGCAGTTAGAGGCGCTGGCTCGCCAGGACTAAGGGGTCCGTCTTCCTTTTCAGCCGCGCGCGCCGGGTCATTTCTTCCGATGGCCGCTGAGCGGCGGGGTAGCCACCAGCAGTTGCCCTTCGTCGCTATTTACCCGTTCGCTATCCAGGGTCCAACACGGCTGTGCTGGATGAATACGCGCCTGGCGGGAACGGAAACGATTGCCAATCCGAGCAAAGACGATACTCACTCGGCTCGATGGGAAAGAACAAATACGATGTGCCGTAGTTTGCGCCCACCCATGAACCGTCCAAGCCGACTCTGACCGTGGGCGTGACAAGGGTATTCCGGGGACGGTCGAACTGCTCCACAACATAGAACAGCGCCCTCCCGGCTTCGGGTTGCGCCGCAGACTTCTATTGGCCGGACCGGAGGCGGCTTTAACAACCGTTCACATAGCCTCCGTGCACTAAAACGCATTAATGTCAGGCCGAGTTGCCAATATTCTTACTTCAGCTCAGTCATGATCCCCGGCAGGCTCCACTGCGCCTGCATGCTATTCGGGCCCCACCCGAACTCAGCCGCCATAACCTGGCCGACTTCCTCCTGGCTCTTGCCCTCGTGGATCAGACCGGCCGCGCGATTGCGCAGTTTCTCGACATTGTTCCGGTAAGCCAGCAGGCCGGCCCTGGTTGTTACGGGACCGTGCCCCGGAATTACGGTGTCGAAATCGAGTTGCAGCGCGCCGTCGAGGGTCTGGGTCCACGCTTTCAGGCTGCCGCCGCCCCCGTAGTCGATCAGCGGAGTCGTGCCGGCCATCAAGTCGCCGGTGTGGATGGTGCGCAGCGCTGGAAAGTACACAACCGCGTCGCCGTTGGTGTGGCCGCGGCCGAAGTAGCGCGCGCGCACCTCCTTGCCGCCCAAAAACACGGAACACTCCTCGGTGAACACCACCCGCGCCGGTGCCAGGTTCGCCGGAGCGTTGGGCTGCTTGTGCTCCACGATGTTGGCGCGCGCATTGGCCGTCGAGATGATCTCGGCCGTGGGGAGAAACTTCACGTTGCCGCCGCTGTGATCGGAGTGATGGTGCGTGCTCAGCACGTACTTCACCGGCTGATCGGTCACGCTCTTCACCTTCGCCAGTATGTTCTCGTAGTCCTGCTCGAACTTGTCGTCCACCAGGATGACGCCTTCGCCGGTTACATACACCGCGACGTTGCCGCCGTCGCCTTCAATTTCGTAAAGGTCGTCCTTGACTTTGTTCAGCGTCAATGCCGGAGGCTGTTTGCCCTGGTTTTGGGTGTAAGCGACCCAGCAACCCGCCAGCAGGAGTGCGCCCGCGGAAATCCGCGCGATCGATGTTCGGCTCATGCGGGACACTATATCAAATGGTGACTGCTGGTTGCAGGTTAGCCGCGCGGTCCCGCCAGACGACACTGACCGTGAGGCTGCCGAACAGCAGCAGATCAACCACAATACGGAAAGGCCTTCACTTCTTAAGGTGCGGCCACCGGCGCGGGATCCTCCGTCTTTGCGGCCCAGTGCAGTCCGATGCCGCCGAAGATGAAGCCGTGCGCCTTCACCGAAGCATAGCCGTATTTCCGCAAGCGGTCCGCGAAATCCTGCACGGAGATGAAGGAGCGCAATGAATCCGGAATGTACGTGTAGATGCGCGGGCGACCGTGCAGCAACAGTCCCCAGAACCCGCCCTGCACGTACAGATAGCCCACATACAACTGGCGCAGCACCGGATTCGCCGGAAGGAAAAAATCCAGCGTTACCAGGAGCCCGCCGGGCCGCGTTACGCGCTCAATCTCGCGTAGCGCGGCATTCAAATCCGGGAAATTGCGGAGACCGTAGCCGATGAATACACAATCGAAAGTGTGTTCTGGGAAAGGAAGGATGGTGGCATCGGCGCACACCGCGTCGCGAATGCCCCGCGCGCGCGCCAGCCCCAGCATGCGCTCAGTGAGATCCACCGCGATGGATCTGGCCCGCGGGCAACGCTCCAGCACGAGCTGCGAAAAGTCGCCGGTGCCGGAGGCCAGATCCAGGACCATGGCCCGCTCGGGCAAGCCCGCCATCTCGACGCCGCGCCGTTTCCAGCGCCGGTCCATCCCATAGGAGAAGATGCGCGTGATAAAGTCGTAGCGCGGCGCGATGGTGCTGAACATCGCGCGCATCAGACGCAGGTCCCGCTTTTCGGCTGGAATAGGCATTAGCAGTCGAATTGTAGCACTGAAGCGAGCGTCTCCAAGAATCGAAGCGCGGCAAGCAAGAGCGCGTCATGCCGCATATTTTTGTGGGGCAGTCCCCCTGGACCGCGACCGACGCCCTCGTCGGCCTCTCGCAATTATCGAAAGCCTGGTTTTTCGAACGAAAGAGCGTCCGTAGCGGACGCGCAGGGGGTCTGCCCTACGAATTCCGCAGAATTGCCGATATTGGGAAAAGTATGCGGCTCAGCGGCGCGACGACCTGGCGGTCAAAGTCCGGGGCGTCTCGGCTCCCGCGGTAGCGTATGCCCCGAGAGGCTTCGCCACCGGCGGCTCCATCATCTGCATCATGGCGTAAGGCGGCATGTCTTCCGCCTCCTTGAAAAACGTCATGCGCTCCAACTCACCGTCGTAATCCACCCTGACCAGATCCCCGCTGCGCACCTGCTCGGTAGCGATCAGGTTGGACAACGGATGCACCAGGCTGCGATCGATGGCCCGCTTCAGATGCCGCGCTCCGTACTTCATGTCCGTGCCTTCGCGCAGCAGAAAGTCCTTGGCCCGCTCGCTCAGCGTGAATATGAACGGCGCGCCGTTCGCCGAGTTGAAGATGCGGTGCTGCAGGATGTTCAATTCCAGACCCAGAATCTTGCGCAACTCCGTTTCACCCAGCGGCCGGAACACCACCACCTTGTCGAGCCGGTTCATGAACTCCGGGGTGAACTTCTTCCGTGCGGCTTCCACGCCGGCGCGCGAGATCTTTTCCGTGAGGCTCGCGTCCACCACTCCCTCGGAACACTTGCGTTCCATTTCGGAAGCCGCGAATCCCAAATTGGGACGCAGGATCGAGCTCATTTCTCCGGCGCCCAGGTTGCTGGTCATGAAGATCATGGTGCGCGAAAAATCTACGCGCCGGTTGTCGCCCAGCGTCAAAGTAGCCTTGTCCAGAATTCCCAGCAGCAGGTTCCACAGAGAGTCGCTGGCCTTCTCGATCTCGTCGAACAGCACGAAGCTCAGCTTCATCTTTTCCGTGTAATGTGCCTGCAGCACTTCCTGGCTAAGCAGCGGGTGGGTTTCGCGATGCCCCAGATATCCCGGAGGCGAGCCGATCAACTTCGCGATCTCGTGGCTATGTTGGAATTCCGCGCAGTCTATCTTGACTACCGCGCGCATGTCTCCCAACAGGCTCTCCGCCGTGGCTTCCACCATGCGCGTCTTGCCCGATCCGGTCGGTCCCAGAAAAAGAAAATTGCCGATGGGCCTCCCCGGGCTCGACATGCCCGCCAGGAACGTCTGATAGATGTTCACGATCTGATCGATCGCCTCGTCCTGCCCGACGATCCGCCGGCGCAGATCGGTATCCAGTTTCACGGCTTCCATGCCCGTAAGCGTCGGATCAAGCTGCTTGTTTACACGGCCCATCGCTAAACCTCTTTTTGCCCCCGCTACCGTGAGGCGCGCCTTCTTCGATAGGGCCATTAGCACGTCGCGTGCCAATTTTATGGAACACAGTGTTTCCTATTACTTCGGAGGCTTGGAAGGCCGTATTTCCACCCGGCTAATCAGCGTACGCGCGGGCATGCGTAACAGCATCGTGACGACTTCGGCAACGTCTTCCGGCTGAATCTTCCACGGCGCCGCACTGGCCCGCCCACCGAAGTCCGTATCCACACTCCCCGGCATAATGTAGCTCACGCGCACGTTGTCGTAACGGTGATCCAGCATCATGGCTTCGCTGAATCCGTTCAGTCCGAACTTGGACGCGTTGTAAGCCGCGGCGCCTGCAAACGCGTTCTTTCCAGCCAGACTGCTGATGTTTACAATATATCCCGCGCCACGTTGCTTCATGCGCGGCAGCGCTTCATGGCTGCAATAATACACCCCGCTCAAGTTCAAGTCGATGGTGCGGCGCCACTCTTCGGGCGTGAGATCCGCCACACTCTTGAAGACGCCGATACCGGCGTTGTTGATCAGAAAATCCAGGCCGCCGAAACGCGCATCCACGATCCCGAAGAAGCGCCGCACATCTTCCAGTTGCGATACGTCGGCGGTTTCCGCCATCAGCCGGCCGTCTGCGCCGGCTGCGAAATCTCCCAGAAAAGCTTGCACATTCTTGTGCAATCTGCTGCACACGGCGACGGCCGCGCCTTCCCGCAGCAGACGCTCCGCGATAGCCCGTCCGATCCCCCGTGTGCCGCCTGTCACAATCGCAATCTTGCCGGATAGTGTATTTTGCATTCTTTGATTCTATAGCGTGGGATAGGCAGGCTGGCCTGTCGGCGGCGCGCGAAGCTCGCCCGCGATGCGTCGCTTGTTTCGGGGACTGTTCTCGCACATTCGTCTTATGCCGCGCCACGGCGGCTGCGGCGGTGTTGGACCTCTTTTGGGCCAAGCCCAAGGGTGAGCCGCTCCCGGAGCGATGTGTAGTCTCTGAGGTCCGGTACAATGCGTGAAGGCGGACCCGTGCAAAAGGAAGTGACCAGAAAACCCACGACTATTGGGCAGCCGCCGGCACGTTCCCCGGAACGCATCGACGTTGAAGCGTGGGGCGGCTTGTCTGCGAAAAGAAAACGGACTGGAGTCGCCCATTGTCCAGCCTGAAACCGTGTACTTCTACGGAACGCCGATCTACGAAGGGATGATCCAGCGGTGCAGTGGCCCCGATGCCAGTGCCGCGTGGCTTCTGGCGGACCACCGATTGCCGTGAATTAGATGGTGGTGGTTTGTCAATAATAGACATATGGACGAACAATGTCAGTATGCCAACCGCAGACCGGGAGAAGCCTAGCCATGAATGTTACGAACAACGCCATGCCGATAACGGGCGGAACGTATCGGACTTGAGCTCGCCGCCCAACTTCTGAAACTTGGCAACACCGCGATCATCACGGGACGGGACCAGTCCAGGCGTGACGCGGCTCGGAATAACCTGCCGAAGGTTCACACGCTGCGGAGCGACGTCAGCGACCCGAAGGCGATAGCTGCTCTCTACGAGAAGGTGACCAAGGACTATTCCGCGCTGAATGTGTTGGTCAACAACGCCGGAATCGTGCGCAAGAACGTATCATCCGGGCTTGCCTTGGTCCCTTTCCCGATATCCCGATCTACTGCGCCGCCAAGGCAGGCGTGCATTCCTTCACACAATCCCTGCGTGTCGAGCTCAAGCACACCAGGATCAAGGTGTTTGAACTGGCTCCTCCGGCGACACGGACGCCGCTGTTAACCGGAGAGTTCGATGCCGACGATGTGAAGGGCGGCCCCGTGATGGATATCGCCAGGCTGGCCAGCCAGACGATCAATGGGCTGAAAAAAGATCAGTTGGAAATCCGTCCTGGCTTGAGCAATCTGCCGGTTGCGCGATTGCGTAGAGTATCGTACAATCATTCTCAGTTTTGTCTGGCGACCTACGGAATGCCGCCCGCCCGCACTAACGCTATTGAGGTGGCGAATCGGTGAACGTCCTCAACACGCTGATAACATACGCTATCCTGTGGGCCATGCTGGCTGTGCCGGCCATGCCGCAGGGCGCCGACCCGCCCCGGCGCGCCGCTCGTCTCGGCTATGTGGGAGGTGCCGTCAGCCTTACGCCCGCGGGTCTGCAGGAAGCTACGCCCGCGGAGTTGAACCGGACATTCACCACCGGCGACCGGTTCTGGAGTGGAGCCGACGGCCGCGGCGAATTGCAGACTGAAAATGCGGCAATTCGTTTTGACGGACGCGCCAGCTTCGCCATCCAGGAATTGAGCAATCAGGCCACCCTGATCAGGCTGGAGAGCGGCGCGCTGAGCGTGCGCCTGCACGCTTTGGCTCCCCTGGAAGACTTTGAGATCGAAACGCCCCAGTTCACATTTCACTTCAACCGATTGGGAGTCTATCGCGTGGATGCCGGCGAAAAGGGCGATACCGTGACCGGCGCGGTGCGCTGGGGGGACGCCGAGGTATTCAGAAGCGACGGTGCGCCTACCGCGGTCCCCCGGGGCAAGCAGGCCCGCGCCGCCGCGGGGGGCAACCCCGCCATCGAGCCCGCCAATCCCCTGGACCAGTTTGAAGCCTGGTGCGTGGAGCGCGACCGGCGCGAGGATTTGTCGGGCAGCGCGCAGTACGTCTCGCGCGACGTGCCGGGATACGCCGATCTGGACGAGCATGGCGCCTGGCGCACGGTGGATCGATATGGCATGGTCTGGTTTCCGAGCAACATGGATCCGGACTGGGCGCCATACCGGGCGGGCCATTTTGTGAGCACCGGCGCGTGGGGAATGAATTGGGTGGATGACGCCTCGTGGGGTTTTGGTCCGCTGCATTATGGCCGTTGGCTGAAGGTGGATGGGTCCTGGGGCTGGGTTCCCGGCGAAGCCGGCAAGTCCGCCAAATCTGGGGCGCCCGAGAAGTTCGCGGTGCGGCCCTCCTATACGCCCGCGCTGGTGGCTTGGAACAGATTTGCCGCCGGAGTGGTGCGGCCCGATGCGGTGGTCGGATGGTTCCCGCTAGGTCCTGGGGAGGCGTGGGCGCCGCAGTTCCAGGCCAGCGCCAATTATGTGGCGCGGGTCAATCTGAGCAACACCGCGATCGCGGATCCCGCGGCGCTCGGCAACTTCGACAAGATGGATGTGACGCGCGTGAAATATATGTACCAGGAGGCCATGACCGCCATTGGGCAGGAGGATTTGGCCGCCGGACACGTGGTCGGCCGCCAGTATGTGCGCGTTCCGCAGACGGACTACGCGCAGGGGATGGTCAGCGCACAACCCGGCGTCGAGGCTACCAGGGAGGCGCGGCTAGGGCCGCGCGGGCCGGCACAAGGAGCGCCGCCCGAAATTGCAAACCGGTCCGTGGTGGAGCGTCGTGCGCCGGTTCCGGAGCCTGTGCCAGTGCGAGGCTCTCCCAACGGGATCACCGGCGGCACGACGAAGACCAATCGGCCACAGCCCGAGCCTCAGGCCCCGCGCCCGTCCGAGACTCAGGCCCCGCGTCAGCCCGAGCCTCAGACCCCGCGCCAACCCGAGCCTCAAGCCCAAGTCCCACCCAAGCCAGCGCCCCAGGTCCCCAAGCCAGCGCCCCAGGTCCCCAAGCCAGCGCCCCAGGTCCCACCCAAGCCAGCGCCCCAGGTCCCACCCAAGCCAGCGCCCCAGGTCGCACCCAAGCCAGCGCCCCGGGTCCCGCCCAAGCCAACGCCCCGGGTCGCGCCCAAGCCAACGCCCCGCGTTCCGTCCAGGTTAACGCCTCAACTGCCGCCGAGGCCCAAGTCGCCGCCCAGGCCCCAGCCTCCGCCCCCGAGGCCTAAGCAACCCTAAGCGGCATAAGGAGCCGCGAAAGAACCGGTCATGGAACTCGAAACAATCTGCGTCAGTTGCATGGAAGACGACTCCGGCAGCCCGATCTGTCCGAAGTGCGGATCGCCTTTCAATCTTCCGGTGAACAACCTGCTGCTGCTTCCTCCGCGTACCATGCTGCACGAGCAATACCTGATCGGGCGGGCTCTCGGCCACGGCGGTTTCGGCATCACCTATCTCGCTTGGGACGTCGGACTGCAGACCCGCCTCGCAGTGAAGGAATACATGCCGGCCGGCGTGGCCGGACGCACGGACCGGACCAAGGTGATGCCCTTGTCCGACACAGCCAAGCAGGAGTACGAATGGGGGCTTGAGCGCTTCCTCGAAGAGGCCCGCGTTCTGAAAAAATCCAATCACCCCAACATCGTGTCGGTCGACACTGTTTTCCGCGATAACGGCACGGCATACCTGGTGATGGAATACCTGGATGGCATGAACTTCGCGGAATTCTTGCGCCGCCGCGGCGGCAGCATCCCTTTCGCGGACGCGCTACGCGTCATGGCGCCGGTGATGGATGCTTTGATCGCCGTGCACGCCCTCAACATCGTGCATCGCGACGTGAGTCCCGACAACATTTTTATTCCCAAGATGGGGAAGGTCAAGCTCATCGACTTCGGCGCGGCGCGCAATGCTTTGAGCCATAAGAGCCGCAACCTTTCGGCGATTCTCAAGGGTGGGTACGCTCCCGAAGAGCAGTACCGTTCGAGCGGCAGCCAGGGACCTTGGACCGACGTGTATGCCACGGCCGCCACGCTGTATCGCGCCATCACGGGGAAGGTCCCGCTGCCTTCGCTCGACAGGCAGGCCGAGGATACCCTGGAACGTCCATCGCAACTGGGCGTCGCCATTCCGACTTCCGCGGAGAGCGCGCTGATGAAGGCGATGGCGGTGCGCGCGGACGAGCGGTTCCAGACGATGGAAGAGTTCAAGCGCGCCCTTACCGGCGGCATCCCCGCGCCTCGGCCGGGACCCATCGCGGTTCCCGGCGAGGGAATCCCCGCGCCGCCGGTCGCAGTATCCGCGTTGGAAGCCAAGACCCAAAAGTACGAAAGTGGCGCCTCGGAAGGCGGGCCGCCACCGGTGGTCGTCAAGGAGCGGTCCGCGGGCCGGCCGGTGCCCAAATGGCTGGCGCCCGTCGTTCTGGCCGGAATCTTCCTGCTCGCGGCCGGGGCGGGCACGCTGTGGTGGTTCTTGAAACACCGGCCCATTTCCGGACCTTCGACCCTGACGGAGTGGCCCGCTCAACCAGCCGGCATTCCGCAAAGCGACCCGGAACGCCAGCAGCAACTTGAGACGCAGGGACAGCCGGAGCGGAATCCGGCAACGCTACCTTCGGCGGCCGCGCCGGAGACCGCGCAGTCGAACCCGGTGCAGCCTCCGCCGTCGCCGCGCGCGCAGACGAAGCAGCTCGTGGCGCCGCAACAAACGGTGCCCGCCACGCCTGCTCCCATCCCAGAGCCCGCTCCCCCGCCGCCAGTCGCGCCGCAGCAGCCAGCCGCTCCAAGCTACGGCGATATGGTGAAGCAAGCGTCGGTCCTGCTCGGGAACAAGCAGTATACCGAGGCGCAGACGCTGCTCAATAAGGCAATTGCGGCGAATCCGGCGGGCTACCAGGCCTATAACTCGATCGCCATAATCGAACTCTACTATCTGAATCAGCCAACGCAGGCATTCGAGCACTACCGCGCCGCGATCGCCAGGGGCGGAGTCGCGGCATTGCATGTGATCGGCGATCACAACGTCAATGGGTGGCTGAGCATTTCCCGCGGTAATGCCGGCTTTAAGGTTACTAACGATAGCGCGCACAGCTTCGACAATATGGCGGTCACAGAGGCGAAAAAGAACAGGAGCGACAAGCTGAAGATTGGCGGCAAGTCTCGCAGCGAGTTCCATATCCGGCTGTCCAACGGCCAAAACTACAATTTTGAGCCAGGCAGCCCGTACCCCGCCGATGAGGTCGATTTTATCCTCTCGATAATCGGCTCCTGACCGCCTGATTATGAGCGAACGCTCCGCAGAAACGCGGCCAGCGCGGTTTGCGAAAGCCCCCCGCTATATGCGCATGCGGGATGCGTCCGCAGGCAGACCATCAGCTTCATGCCGCAGCCGCACTGCCGGCGCGCCAGCAACTCCGAAAATGCGGCCTTCTCGGCGGTGCTCAAGCCGGAAAGATCCACGCGCGGAACATTGTAAGATCGTTCGACGGCGTGGCCCGGCGCGCGTGAGAGTGAGACCGTCCAGGCATTCTGCAAGCGGTCGGTGCATGTGCCGCTGAGTCCTTCGCGCGCGGCGCCGGCGTTTTTCCATGCACACGAGAACTTCGTGTTGTTGGCCAGATTGGTGGCGTCGGACAACTCCAGCGAGTCTGCGGCGGAATTATATTGCCACTTTCCGATACCGGCGGTGCCGTTCGGGGCCACCAAGCGAAAACTCCAGTCCGGGTAGGCAGCCAGATCCTCATCGACCCGCTGGCCGGAGCTCATCACCACGGCCCGCCAGTTACCCGCGAACTGGAAAACAGTAGCCGGGCTCGGATTTGGACCCGCGCCCGGGTTGGGTCTCAACGCAAAATAAAGCGCCAACGCAACGGCGACGGCGAGTATCCCGGATGCCGGCAACAGCCACGTCTGGCGAGCCGACGGCGCGGGGACGCGCGGCTTCACCGAGGGCGCCACCGCCGTTTCCAGCGATTCGATCAGCTTCTTAACAGCCTCGTCCCAGTACGGTTCGGGGATTTCAATTGCGTTCCAGCGGCAGAGCGCTTGCAAGTCTGCGGGCAGATCGCTCGCCGCCGGCATCCTGGCGCCGCCCACCAGCACCGGAAACACGCGCATCTCGCGTTTGAGCACCACCGCGATTTCCTGGCGCACGATGTCGTTGTGATCGTCCAGGCGCCGGTTTCCCGCCCCGTCTTCAGCGTTCAGCCAACCCGGCCCGACGATCACAATGCAGGCACCGCTTTGGCTGAGATTACGGGCGATCTCTTCGTCCCACTCGACGCCCGGCGCGATGGAGTCCACGTCCTGGAAAACTCTTTCGCGAAAATGGGCGGCCAGCCGGTCCTTGAGCCGGCCGGTGTGGGCCGGGCTATCGGTGCGGCGATAGCTGATGAATATTCTGCCGCCACGCATCGGCGCTCTCCTTCCGGTTAGGATACCGCGCGGCGCGATGCGCTTGCATCGAGACCTGGCATCGTGCAGAATGGCAGCTAGAAGCAACAGCATCCCGATGGCTAAGAAAATCGCGATTGTGGAAGACGAAGCGGAACTGGCCGCGTTGCTGGATTACAATCTTAGCCGCGGCGGCTATCAAGCTTACGTGCTCTCCGGCAACAAGGGCGCCCTGAAGGACCTGGAAGTCTGGAAGCCGGATCTGATCGTGCTGGACGTGATGCTGCCGGGAGACGACGGTTTCGAGCTTTGCCGCCAGATTCGCAAGTCGCCAGTCCTGGCGCGTACGCCGGTGCTCTTTCTTACCGCCCGCTCCGACGAAGTGGATCGGGTGCTGGGGCTGGAGATCGGCGGCGACGATTACATGACCAAACCGTTCAGCCCGCGCGAGCTGGTGGCCAGGGTGAAAGCCCACCTGCGCCGCGCCGACCGCGACGAGGAAGAGAGTACGACGGTGCAGGCCGGGCCGTTCAAGCTGGACCGCGGCGCACACCGCGTTTTTCTGGACGGCCGCGAGTTGAATCTGACATCCACCGAATACAAGTTGCTGGAGTTCTTTGTGACGCACACGGGCCGCGCATACAGCCGCGACCAGCTTCTGGAGGAGGTTTGGGGCCAGCAGCGTTTCGTTACGCCGCGGACGGTGGATGTGCACATCCGGCGGTTGCGGGAGCACATCGAAGCGGAGCCGGATAATCCGCGCTATTTGACTACGGTCCGCGGATTTGGGTACCGGTTCGAAAAGCTTTCGTAAGAATGCGGCGGACCGGGGTCGCGGACCATGGGGTCCGCCCTCTGGGGTCCGCCCCACTTAGAACTTAATCCCTCGTTCACGCTTCCGTAACGTCCCGGTAACCATTTGTTGTTTACGCTCTAGGGTGGGACGTCAATGAAGAAGATCCTTCTGATTGAAGACGACACCGATCTGTTTGCCCTGTTGAAGTACAACCTCGAGAAGGAAGGTTTCATATTGACCGGCTCCCAAACCGGTAAAGGCGCATTGGATCTCTGCCGCCAAACGCGGGCCGATCTGATCCTGCTGGATATCATGTTGCCGGACTACGATGGCTTGGAGATTTGCAAAGCGGTGCGCAAAGACCCGGACCTGCTGAGCACGCCCATCATCTTCCTGACCGCGCGGGCGTCGGAGACGGACCGTATCGTGGGTCTGGAACTGGGCGCCAACGACTACGTGGTGAAGCCCTTTTTCGTGCGCGAGTTGATCGCCCGCATCAAGCTGCAGTTCCGCAACCAAGCCGCGCCGGCGCGCGTGTTGGAGTGCGGCGGAGTGCAACTGGACCGCAGCAGTTGCCAGGCGCGTCTGCATGGGACGACGCTCAACCTCACCGCCACGGAGTTCCGTCTGCTCGAATTCCTGATGAGCCGTCCGGGGGTGGTTTTCAGCCGCGAGCAATTGCTGAACGCCGTGTGGGGCCAGGATCGCGCGATCACCGACCGCGCCGTGGACGTTTATGTGCTCCGGTTGCGGCAGAAGATCGAGACCGATCCAACCAATCCGGGGTTGATTCATTCGGTGCGGGGCTTCGGCTACACCTTCGAGGCGCGCGCTTCCAATGCCACTTCTGCTGCGTGACCAGATCCCTAGCGGTAATAAGGTTGGATGGCCGACGCCTGCCGAATGTGGTTTGGCGGCGCGCGCGAGGGGTTGGAAGATGTTCATTTTGGTGCGGTTATAGGCCGGTGGCTGGGCCAGCTAGCCGCGCAGTGAGCGCGGCGATGAGTTCCGGCACGGCCATGCAGGAGCGCGTCTATCATCGCGTATAGGTCAGTTTGACTTGTGGGGGCTGCGGGCAGAATTGCCCGCCCCACAAGTTAGACTGACGCACTACCAGTTGACATCCTTTCTAACCAAATAGCTGGAATAGATCCTCCCTGACACGCCGTAGTGTAGAGCGAAGTCGCTCAACTCATAGCCTTAGTCTGCCAAAGGCCCAGCGCGGCGCCGGTCGGATCGATCAGGATGCTGAACCAGCCCATACCCATGACCTCGGTCACATCCCGCATGATCGTCGCACCCAGGGATTTGGCCCTCTCGGTGGCCGCTTGGATGTCGTCGACTGCCACGTAAGCGAGCCATGCCGAGGGCGCGCCGGGTACCGGGTGCTTCAACATCCCTCCGCCCGTTCCTTGCCCGACTTTGATCATCGTATAGTCGCCCGCCGGTCCCATCGGGAAATCCTCCAGCGTCCACTCGAAAAGCTTTCCGTAGAAGGCTTTCGCCTTATCCACATCGGTCGTGTTCAGTTCCACATGCACAAACGCATTTGCCATAATGTTCTCCTCGGTTATTATGACGCTTGGAGGGCGCCGGAATCGACACCCTTCGGCGAACGCAGCCGGTCTACTGAATCGTGCTGGCGCCCTGCACACCCAGATCCGTCGCCAGCACATTCTTATTGATGTGGTTGTCGAGGTTGATGGTGTAGGTTTCAGGCGCTTCGATCAGCACCGGCGAGTGCGTGGCGCAAATCACGCGGAATTTCTTTTGGTCCACCAGCTCGAGCAGCATTTTCAAAATGCGCCGCTGGTTCGAGACCGAGAGCGCCATCTCCGGCTCATCCAGCAACAGCACGGTGCCGTCCGGCAAACCGGGAAAGTTCTCGCGGAACATGCTCAACATCACCTGCCCGTGGCTGGCCATGCTCAGAAACTCTTGCATGCGCGGGTCGTCTTTGAAGAACTCCGGATTGGTGCGCGGATTGTGCGCCTCGGCATCGAACAGGTAGATCTCGCCGAGCTGCAGATGGCCGGCATCCAGGCGGTAGATGTAACCGTCCACCTTCTCGCCGCGCAGCGCGTAGCAGATCGAATGCAGCAGTGTGGATTTGCCCGAACCGTTCTCGCCTTGCAGCATGACCAGCGGATGCGACAGATCTACGATCATGGGCATGTGGAAGTTCAGGTTGACGAAAACCGGGTGCGCCAGGATTTTCAGATACATGAGCCTTCAGGATAGCAGGTTGTAGTAAAATGGCCGCGAAAGCGAGGTATACGATTATGAGTTTCCGAATTCGGCTGGCCGCGACCGGTCTGTTGGCGGCGGCCTGCTTGTTGGCCGCGGATGACGGCGGCGGATGGATCGCCATGTGCGACGGCAAGACGTTGGACGGCTGGAAGGCGGGTGACAATCCCGAGAGCTGGTCGGTGAAGGACGGCAAGATCGTAGGCGACGGCGAACGCAGCCACTTGTTCTACATGCTGCACGAGTGCGAGAACTGCGAGTTCAAAGCCGAAGTGAAGATCAACCACGGCGGCAATTCCGGCATGTATTTCCGCGCGGCGTTCGGACCCGAGTGGCCGGCCGGTTACGAAGCGCAGGTCAACAATACGCATTCCGACTGGCGGCGCACGGGCAGCCTGTACCGCTTTGCCGACATCAAGGAGCAGCTTATTCCGGACGATACGTGGTGGACGCAGCACGTCATCGCCAACGGCAATCACATCATTATCAAGGTGAACGACAAGGTGGTCGTGGATTACGTGGACGAGAAGAACACCTATCGGAAGGGCCTACTGGCGCTGCAGCAGCACAATAAGGGGAGCGTGGTAGAGTTCCGGAATCTGACGATGCGGCCGCTGCCGGCGCAGTAAGAGTGTGCGCCCCCAGGTACTCGTGACGTAGCGCAACTACGGGGTCCAGCATGGCCGCCCTGCGCGCCGGCAGGAAACTTGCAGCCGCTGCGGCCACGGCCAGTACAATGACGACTGCCGAGTACGTGCCGGGGTCGGTGGCCGCGAGCACGCCTGCCGCCATCAGTGCCGCGCCCTCTTTCATCACCAGCGTGAGTACGGCCCCGGGCGTTGCCCCCAATGCCATGCGAATGCCGATCTCTTCGCTGCGTTGCGCCACCGAAAAGGCCAGCACGCCGTATACGCCGACGATGGCCATCAGAAACGCGACCGCGGCGAACCTTGAGAGCAGCACGGTGTTAAAGCGCGGACTGGCGGTCTACTCGCCAATGGCCTCGTCCAGCGTCCCGATCCTGGTGAAGATCCCTGGATGGTCCGCGCGTAATTGATCGTGAGGGGCGCGTGCGAAAGCGCCGTCGCTCGCCATGGTACGGACCATAAAGAGAACGTTCGCCGCGTCCGCTGTTCTAGTGTCGTTGACGAACGCTTCGGGTGCGGCAGGCTGATTCAGCCCCTGGTTCTTGGTGTCGGCGGCTACGCCTACTACGGTCTTCCACGGCACCGCGGCACGTCTGTTGCTTACCACGATAGCAGACCGTCTACCAGAGCGCATCTACCCAAATGTTCCCGGCGGAAACCGCTCACTCACGGTCGCGGCTCGGTAGCGGAGCGTTGCGCATAACGGAGCGCGCGCAAAGGCAGCCGCATTGCGTCGCGCCTGCCAACGCGATTACGGTAAGAAGTATCCCATAGAAAAGTCCGGATCAGGAGCTTAATATATACTGTATGCGCAACCTTATTGCTATCGCATTCGCGGCTTTGTTTGCCGCAGCTTCTGCCCCGGCGCAGACCGCCCCGGCGCAAACATCATGGAAGCTCCTGTGGAGCGATGAGTTCAACGGACCCGCCGGCTCACTGCCGAACCCCGCCAATTGGAACTACGATCTGGGCGGGGGCGGTTGGGGCAACGGTGAATTGGAGACCTACACCAACTCGCTGAACAACGTCTTTCAAGATGGCCAAGGCCACTTGGTGATTCAGGCCATCCGCGACTCCAGCGGAAATTTCACTTCGGCTCGCCTGCAAACTGGCGCGCCGGGAGCTTCCACGCAAACTACCGACCTGAGCTGGCAATACGGCAGGGTCGAGGCCCGCATCAAGCTTCCCTTCGGCCTGGGTGTCTGGCCCGCCTTCTGGATGCTGGGTGAAAGCATCGGCACGGTAAGCTGGCCCGCATGCGGCGAGGTCGACATCATGGAAAACTTCGGGACATTCAACAATAATGCCACCGTCAATAACGGCACGATTCATGGTCCCACCAGCAGCTCTGCGGGGGCGCCCGACTACAACGGGGGCGCCGGTATAGGCATGTCGACCACGCTGCCCTTCGGCGAGACGGTGTCCGGCGACTATCACGTCTACGCCGTCCAGTGGTCGCAGGATTCCATCGAATTCTTCGTCGACGGGGTTTCCTATGAGACACGCACACCAGCATCGTTGCCCTCGGGCTCCCCATGGGTTTTTGACGCCCCCTTCTTCATTTTGCTGAACCTGGCCATCGGCGGCCCCAGTACCTTCCTGGGCACGCCCGATCCGAGCGCGCCCTTCCCCAACCAGCAGATGCTGGTCGATTACGTACGCGTGTACCAAGCCGCCAACACCGCCGGACCGGTGATCAACGCAGGCGGCATTGTGGATGCTGCCAGCTTCGGGCCGGCGTTGACCCCCGGCAGCCTGGCAAGCATCTACGGTCCCAGCCTGGCGGCCGGCACGAACAGCGCGACGTTCGACTCCTCTACCGGCGCATTCTCGGAGAACGCTTCGGGCGTTCAGGTATTCGTGAACGGCGCGGCCTCGCCGCTCATCTACCTGGCGCCGGAACAGATTAACTTCGCGGTGCCATGGGATAGCCTGGTAGGCGTGCCGCTGAACGTCGAAGTGATGCTGAACGGCGTGCTGAGCAATGCGGTTCCCGTCACCCTGGCAAGCAACGCTCCGGCGGTGTTCGGCGTAAACGGCGTGGCGATTCTCACCTGCCCGAACGGTTCGCTGCCGCAGCCCGGCGCGGTTTGCACGCTATGGGGCAATGGTTTCGGCCCAACGACTTCCCCGCTCAGCGATGGCACGCCTGCCCCTTTGGCGGCGCTGTGGACGACGAACACGTGCACACTGACTATCGGCGGAGTCAACGCGCAAGTCACTTACTGCGGGGCGGCGCCCGGCGAGATCATTTATCAGTTGAACTTCGTATATCCGTCGGGCGTGGCGGCCAATGGCGCGACGGCTACAGGGACGATCACCATCAACGGCAATACCGGCAACATCGTGGTGCCCGCCGGTTAGGTTGAATAGGGCGGTCTTTTCTGCGATTTCGGTTGCATCAGGTTGCAGGATGTTGCGTGGTGTTGCAGCCGGGCGATTCGTAGGTCGAAGGCCGGCTCCCAGGCGAGCGGCGGTGGAATTCGGCTTCGGTTCCGAGCTTTTGTTGAAAAAGAAAGGGGCAACTGGCTTCGTTTCGTAATCTTGTTTGGCTTCGACGGCATCCGTTCCGAATGAACCGGGTGTTTCGCGTACCGTTTTTCTTGATTTCGTGTTCGGGTGTTGCATTGTGTTGCAGCCGCGACTGTCTCAAAAAGGGGCGCAGTTCCAACAGTTTGTTGCATCTGGTTGCGGGGCGGAGCGGTATCCTGCGCGCGACCCATTGCCAACCTGCCCCACAGAATGAACCCGTGTTTCGGCCGGCGTTTTTTGGGGATCTCGCGTAACATTGTGTTGCTTAGGCTGCATTCGGCGTCGTCTGGGCGTGAAAAAGCAGCATCTTTGCCCGAGAGGACCAGATTACCACGGGTGTTCGGCAGTCTCTACCTATGGGTTAGCGGTTGAGGCTTGTCTTGAATCACATCCAGGCGTACCTGGGCTTGTGACTCGCCGGACTCGAAGACGGCCGCAGTGCCGTTAAAGCCGATGCGGGTCGCGCCGGTCAGATCGGCTCCCAGAATCCTGACGGCTGCTCCCGCCAGGCCGGAAGTGGGCTTTGTTTCCACGAACGGGGCCAGACCTACGGACCGGCGTTATTGGCCCCGCCCTGGTAGGTTGTCCCACAAGAGTCCCCGTTGGTGGCCTGGACTAGCCCCGCGTAGGGCATGCGCCGTCCGCGCCGAAAAAGTTGCTCACCGTGAGGAAGGTCTGCGCGGGCAGGGCTATCGCTGTGACTGCGCATCGCACGGAAACGGCGCACCCTTCTTCGCCAGTTCAGTTTTGCCCAACGCGCTCTCGATTGGTTTCATTGGCGGCCCCTCCTCTAATAAAACGCGCTCCTTTTTTCCTGAACGGGCACCACAGAATAGGGTAGTGGGTCAGTTTGCGGCTTGTGGCAATCCTGCCCGCAGCCGGCTTTCATCCGGTTCTGGCCGCCTAAAAAGGCGGCTGCGGCCAAGATTGGCCGCCCTCCAAGCGTTTTATCGCATTTGGTGGCCCGGAGGGCCATGAGAACAGGACGGTATCCTGCTCGCGATCACGGGCGAACGGGCCGATTAACAATCGGCCTGCAGGTTGCCAACCCGTTGCCAACCTGCCCCGCAGGCAAAGTCCAACGATACACTGCGCCTGAACGGTCGGCGCGCAGGACTTCGCGGCGCTCCAGGTATTCCAGGTGCGCCATCACTTCGAAGATCGCAAACCGGTAGTGGAAGGGCGAGAGGTGGCGGTTCCACAGCTTCTCCGCGATCTGATGGGCCGTGGTGGCGCCGCCATCGATGAGAGCTACGATGCGCGTGCAACGTTCGGCGTGGTGCTCTTGCGTCTTACGCACCCACTCGCGATGGCCGGTGAAGGGCGCGCCGTGCGACGGCAGGATCAGATCCACATCCAGCGCGGCGATGCGATCTAGCGAGGAGAGAAATTCACTCAAGGCATCGCGGCCGGGCTGCCATCCGATGTTGGGGGAGATGTGCTGCAGGATGTGATCGCCGGAAATCAGTACGCGCCGTTCCCGGTCGTAGAGGGAGACATGGCCGGGTGAGTGACCGGGCGTCCATAGGACTTCGAGCGCGCCGTGCGCGGTGGCGATGGTTTCGCCGCCGGAGAGCAGGCGGTCCGGCGTCAGCCGCTCGAAGCTTTGCTGGATCTCGAACATGGAGGAATCGACCAGCGCGCGCATCTCGGGCGAGGCGCCGGCCGTGGTCAGTATTTCCCGTTGCCAGTCGCGATGCAGATCCGTGTCCGTGATTTGGGCTAGAAGCTCGTGGTCCGCCCGATGCAGGTCGAGAGGCGCGCCAGTCAGTGCGACGACCCTGGAGGCCAAGCCCATGTGGTCCGGGTGGATGTGTGTGAGCAGGATGCGGCGAATATCGCGCCAGTCGACGGACAGGCCTTCGAGGGCGCGGGCCAACGCGTCGAAGCAGGCCTCGGTTTGCATGCCGGTATCGATCAGCAGCCAGCCCGATTCCAGGCGCACCAGCCAGACGTTGACGATGCCCAGGGAGAACGGAAGCGGCAGCTCCAGCATGTGTATGCCGGGCACCACTTCGCGATAATCGCCGCCAATTTCGAGATAGGGGGTCAAGCACGATGCTAGCATTTTCCTAGCGAGGCAGCCTTTCAGGCTTGGCCCGCTTTCGAGCGGGTCCACCCGGCTGAAAGCCGGCTGCGGCCAGGATTGCCTTCAATGTCACCCACTTATTCCCTGGCCGAAGACCTGCATAAATTGTGGGGCGGTCCCCCTGGACCGCGGCCGACGCCCTCGTCGGCTCGCCACGACGGTCAAGGAATTGATTCTTCGAGCAAAGAGCGGGTCCAGGCGGACCCGCGCAGACCAGGAAGTCTGCCCTACAAGTTATGCAGGATTGCCCGCCCTACATCTCATCCCGATCGGTGGCTGAGTTCGGCCAATCCGGTGGCTTGCGGCCAAGTGGCATTTGCAAACTGACTGAAATCATAAGACTTGCGTTGTGGCATGGGGATTGCATTCGATCTGGCGGAAGGTGGCATATGAAAAAGGGATTGTTGATTCTGACGTTTGCTTTGATGACGCTGGCGCCGATGACCGCTTCGGCTGCAATTCGCGCGGGTGGGTATTGGGGACCGTATTGGGGGCCTTATTGGGGTCCGGCTTACTATGGCTACGGCTATCCATCGGCGGGTCAGGTCAAGCTGGACACTAAGGTGAAGAACGCCGAAGTGTTTATCAATGGGGCGTTCGCGGGTATGACGCAACAGACTAAGTCGATGCACTTGCATCCCGGCAGTTACAACATCGAGATCCGGGAATTGGGTCAGACGAAGTTCGTCGAGCAAGTCTACGTGGTGCCTGGCCGGACGCTGCACTTGCATCCGCAGTTGTAATCTCCGGAGGGCCGATTAACAATCGGCCTGCAGGTTGCCAACGTTGCCAACCTGCCCCACAGCCGAATTGTGCTGGCCCAAGCTCGGCGGCGGACCGCCTAACTGTCCAGGTGTATCGCTGAGCTTGGGCGCGACCAGCGAATCGCCACGGCCCAGGCCGAAATGCGCGGCCACTTCCGCTACGTTGCGCACTGGCGTTACGCACGCATCCGCCGGCCGCAGGAGTTCGAACCATTCTTCCGCAGTGCGAGTCCGGAAGATGCGCGCCAATTCGGCAATGATCTCTTCGCGGCGGGGATCTTCCGCGAACTGGTCCGCGATGAAGTGCTCGCGCCCTAGCGCGCGGCAAAGGGCCTGCCAGAATTTCAGCTCCAGCGCGCCGACGGCGATCCAGCGCCCGTCCGCCGCTTCGTAGACGCGATAGCAGGCGTAACGGCCCGTCAGCAGGCCATCGCCGCGCGCGGGCAACTGGCCGGTCGCCGCGTGGAAGCCCAGCGCTACAGGCAGCAGCCAAGCCACGCCATCCAGCATCGAAACGTCCACCGCCTGGCCACGGCCCGTTTTGGCACGCGCCGCCAGGGCCAGCAGCACGCCGGTCACCGCCTGCATGGCTCCGCCCGCCAGGTCCGCAATCTGAATCCCAGGAATCGCAGGCGAACCGCCGCACGCGCCGTTCAGGTCGAGCGCTCCGCCCAGCGCCAGGTAATTAATGTCGTGCCCGGCGAGCGATGCCCACGGTCCGTCTTGCCCATAGCCGGTGATGGACACGTAGATTAACCGCTCGTTCGACGCGCGGAGCGTTTCGTAACTGAGGCCCAGGCGCTGCATCGTGCCGGGCCGAAAGCTCTCCACCACCACGTCCGCGGTCTTGGCCAGTTTCAGAAACGCTTCGCGTCCGCTGGCGCTTTTCAAATTCAGCGCGACGCTCTTCTTCCCGCGGTTCACCATGTGGAAAACGGCGCCGTCGCCATCCAGATACGGCGGCATCCATCGGCCGTAATCGCCCCGCTCCGGCTCTTCGATCTTAATGACCTCCGCGCCGAAGTTGGCAAGCTGCATGGTGGCCGCCGCGCCCGGCAGCAATCGCGTCAAATCCAGAACGACGAGGCCATCGAGCGGTCTCATGGCCTTCTCTTCAACAGGAGCTTGTCGGTGTAAACGATCACGGGCTCGTTGTTCTGATTCAGAACCTGTGTCTCGAAAGTCACAATGCCGCGCTGCGCGTCCTTCTCCTTTAGTTCGACGACGCGCTTGGTGACGCGCACGGTGTCACCGATGAACACCGGCGCCGTGAAGCGCAGCTTGTCGATGCCATAGAACGCCAGCACCGTGTCGTTGATCAGGTTCATCTGGGTCATCAGACCGGTGGAGATGCTGAACACCAGCGCGCCATGCGCGATGCGCCGCCCGAACGGGGACTGGCGGGCGAATTCCTCGTTGGTGTGCAGCTCCACAAAATCGCCCGAGATGCCGGCGAAATTGACGATATCGGCCTCCGTGACGGTGCGTCCGCGCGATGCATGTACGCCGCCGATGGCGAAGTCTTCGTAATAATGGCTCATGCTTGCTCTCTCCATTGCTCCCGCTGGCCGCTGCCGGGAAACGATTAGAAATGATACCAAAACGCGGCGCGGATGTAACCCGCGGCGGCGGGCATCCGTAGGAAGCAGCATGCGAGCAGTGCTGCTGTTTCTGTTGGGATCGATACCGGTTTTCGCGCAGCCTTTTTCGGCGGGGATCAAGGCGGGTATCCCGCTCACCGATTTCCTGAACGCCGCCGGCAACGGCACGTTCGACTATACCGCGCCCACGCAACGGTACATCATCGGCGGAGTTGCGGAACTGCGGCTACCGCTGGGACTCGGCGTGGAGTTCGACGCGCTGTACCGGCGGCTGAGCTACAGCGGCTCGGGCAATATCGCGGGCTTCACTACTGTCGACGCCAGTGGGAGCGATTGGGAGTTTCCGCTGTTGTTGAAATACCGTTTTCATTTTCCGGTGGTGAAGCCCTACCTCGACGCGGGCGTCGCGTGGGATACCATACCCGGGCTCAAGCAAACCATTACGCAAATCAGTTCGGCCGTGCTGGAATCTTCAGCTCCCGCGTTGACGCGAAACACCACCATGGGATTCGTGGTGGGTGGGGGCGTGGATATCCATGCAGCCTTCCTGCACATTTCGCCCGAGATACGCTTCACTCGATGGAACTCCACGCAAATTAGCGATTCGCTGGGCCTGTTGCACTCGAATCTAAACCAGGGGGAGTTTCTGGTGGGCTTCACGTTCTGAGCGGATGAGAGAAAGCTTGCGGAAATTCCACCCCTTTCCGTGCGGGATTACGATGTTGCCTTGAAACTGCTGTTACAAGGTCCAGCCAGCGCCACAATGCGCGAGCTGGCCGGCACGGCGGTCGCGAAATGGCTGAATGTGGAGCTGCCCAAGGTGCAGAACTTGCGGCTGGACCTTCTCGGCGAGACGGTCGCTGGCGGCCTGATCCACGTGGAACTGCAAAGCAGCAACGACCTGGCCATGCCTCTGCGGATGGCCGAGTATTGTCTGGGCGTGTTTCGGCTGTTCGGACGATTCCCGGCCAGGTCGTGCTGTATGTGGGCGAAGCGCAACTGACAATGCAGAAAGAACTGCGCGGCGCCGACGTGCTGTTCCAGTACCGGCTGATCGACATTCGCGAGCTGAATGGGGACCGGCTGCTGGAAAGTGAAGACGTCGGCGATCATGTAATTGCGAAACTGGCGGGATTTGCGGGACCATGGAAGTGCGGTACGCAAGATTGTGGACCGGATCGCGGGCCTGGCAGCGGCGGCGCGGGACACCGCGCTGGCGCAGTTGACGATCCTGGCGGGATTGCGAAGCTTGTCGAAAACGGTAGAGCAGGAGGCGCGGAAAATGCCCATTCGAGTCAATATTCTGGAAAACGAAGTCTTGAGACCCTTATTCAAGAAGGGTATGCTGGAAGCGCGTCAGGAAGGCGAACTGACCATCTTGCGCCGGCTGATTGAAAAGCGTTTCGGCGCTTTGCCAGGTTGAGCCAGCGACAAACTGGCGGCACTGCCGGCATCCGAGCTGGAGGATTTGAGTGAGCGGGTGCTGGATGCCAAGTGCGTGGAAGAACTGCTGAAGAGTTGACGGTCCGGGCGGGGTTTGCGGCGCTCGGCGAAAACGGTTGCGCAGGAGGCGCGGAAAATGCCGATTCGAGTCAATATTCTGGAAAACGAAGTCTTGGGACCCTTATTCAGGAAGGGTATGCTGGAAGCGCGTCAGGAGGGCGAACTGACCATCTTGCGCCGACAGATTGAAAGGCGTTTCGGCCCGCTGCCGGGTTGGGCGATCGACAAACTGGCGGCACTGCCAGCATCCGAGCTGGAGGATTTGAGCGAGCGGGTGCTGGATGCCAAGAGCGTGGAAGAGTTGCTGAAGTAGGCGTCCCGACGGCCATTCTACAACATTATCATCATGCTATTCTCATCTCTTCCATGTCCCGCCAGCCGCAAGCCGCACGTCTCTACTTCGTGCGCGGGCGCGTGCAAGGCGTCGGCTATCGCGACTACGCGCAGCGCGTGGCATCCGCGTTGGGTCTAACAGGCTACGTGCGCAATCTGGACGATGGGCGCGTGGAAGTGTGCGCCGCCGGGCCGCCCGATAGACTTTCCGATTTGGCGGCGGCGCTGCGCAAAGGCCCGCGCTTCTCCGACGTGCGCGGAGTGGACGAGCAGGAAGCCGCACTGCAGCGCTATGCAGATTTTCAAATCGAGGTCTGATCGAGGTCCGATGGACAACCTGAAGTCGCTCATCCGCGAGGTGCCTGACTTTCCCAAGCCGGGTATCCTCTTTTACGACATCACCACGCTGCTGAAAGACAAGGCCGGGCTGCGCGGCGTGATCGACGCCTTGTGCGAACACTACCGCGACGCGCAAGTGGATATGGTGCTGGGCATCGAAGCGCGCGGCTTCATTTTCGCGCCCGCGCTGGCCTACGCGCTGGGCGCTGGCTTTGTGCCCGTGCGCAAGCCCAAGAAGCTGCCGTCGGCATGTCTGCGCGTGAGTTACGACCTGGAATACGGCACCGACAGCCTGGAGATGCACAAGGACGCGGTCGCTCCGGGCAGCCGTGTCTTGATCGTCGACGATCTGCTGGCCACCGGAGGTACCGCGGCCGCCGTGGCGCGGCTGGTGGAGCAGGCCGGCGGCAAAATCGGTGGGCTGGCTTTTGCCATCGAACTGACGTTCTTGAGGGGGCGCGCAAAATTGGCGGGGTATGATGTCTTCTCGCTGCTGCAGTACGATAGATGAGAGATTTAACGCGGCAGGGCCGGCTGAAAGCCGGCTGCGGGCAGGATTGCCCGCCTTCCAGGGCTCGCCTGCGGGCTCTCGCCAAGATCAATCTGGATCTGCGTGTGCTCAACGCCCGCCCGGACGGCTATCACGAAATCCGCACCATCTTCCAGACCATTTCGCTGGCCGATATTATCGATGTCGAGTTCAACCCGGCGCGCGGCACGACTATTCAAATCGACGGCGATGTCGACATCCCGAATAACCTGATCGCGAAAGCGGCTACCCTGGCGCTGGACGCCATGCGCATAACCGCCGAAGTCAGATTCCGGCTGCGCAAACGAATCCCCATGGGCGCCGGCCTGGGTGGCGGATCGTCGGATGCGGCCGCAGTCCTGCTGGCGCTGCCCGCCCTGGCCGGCCGCCGCATGGCATTGCCGCGCTTCATGGAACTGGCCGGCGAACTGGGCAGCGATGTGCCGTTTTTCCTGCTAGGCGGAGCGGCCGCCGCGATGGGCCGCGGAACCGAACTGTATCCACTGCCCGATTCGCGTCCCGTTTCGGGGCTGGTCATCGCCCCTGCCGTGCATGTTTCGACCGCCGCCGCCTATCGCGCGCTGACCCCTCGATTGACAACCGAATCGCAACAAAATAAGATAGTTAGTTTCCAGGCGCAGGCTTGGGGTGAGCTTGGAGGGACCGGCGGGCACCCCGGCGTTAACGATTTTGAAACAGTGGTTTTCGAGCAGTTCCCGCAACTCGCCCGGTTGAAACGGCGGCTCGTCAAGCTGGGCGCCGACCCGGCAATGATGACCGGGAGCGGCTCGGCGCTCTTCGGTTTGTTTCGTACCCGGGAACAGGTAAATCGCGCTGCAAAATCATTTGCCGACGAACGTGTTTTCCCGATTTCGCTGGTTAGCCGGGCGCGCTATCGCAACCTCTGGTGGCGTGCGCTCCAGCCGCACATTGAAGAAAAACTATGGCCGCCGCTAAGCCGATCCGGGCGATGACGCCCGATCGTTTGAAAATCTTCTCCGGAAACGCGAATCCGTGCCTGGCCCACGAGATCTGTGCATCGTTGGGCTTGAGTCTCGGCAACCTGATGCTGGAGACCTTCTCCGATGGCGAAGTTTACCTGCAGTTCCAGGAAAACGTCCGCGGCGCCGACCTTTTCCTCATCCAGCCCACCTGCCGTCCGGCGGACCATAACCTGATGGAGCTGCTGCTCATGATCGACGCCGCCAAGCGCGCCTCAGCGGACCGCATCACCGCAGTGTTACCCTATTATGGGTACGCCCGGCAGGATCGCAAGGACAAACCGCGGGTGGCCATCGCGGCGAAGCTGGTCGCTTCGTTGCTGGAACGCGCCGGCGCGGACCGCATTATGGCGCTGGATCTGCACGCCGCGCAGATTCAGGGCTTTTTCGACGTTCCGGTGGACCACTTGTTTTCGGCGCCGGTGATGATCGAATATTTCAAGCCACTGGGGGTGCCGGATCTCACGGTGGTTTCGCCGGATCCGGGCGGAGTGGAGCGCGCCCGGGCGTTCGCCAAGCGGCTGAACGCGCCGCTGGCGATTATCGACAAACGCCGCGAAAAGCCGAACGTGGCGGAAGTGATGAACGTGGTCGGCGAGGTGGATGGACGGAATTGTTTGATGGTGGACGATCTGATCGATACGGCCGGCACATTGGTGAAAGGCGCAGAGGCGTTGTTACAACAGGGCGCCCGCAGCGTGAGCGCCTGCGCCACGCATGCCGTGCTTTCCGGGCCGGCGGTCGAGCGCATTGAAGCCTCGCCATTGAAGGAAGTTGTGTTTACGAATTCGATACCGTTGTCGGAAGAAGCCCGGCAATCGAGCAAGATCAAGTCTCTCTCGGTGGCGCCGCTGCTGGCCAGGGCCATTCAGTCCATCCACGAAGAGACTTCGGTGAGCAGTTTGTTTTTGTAATGACTTGTGGGGCGGCCAACTTGGCTGCAAGCCGGCGTTCAGCCGGCTGGGTGACAGGAATTAGGGCAACGCAACCCACGTTAGGCAAACGCCAAGCAATGCCAGCGAAAGCTGATCGGACTTGCGTCCCTTGAAGGAGAAATGCAGTGAGAAAAGAGATAACCGTTGCCGCGCAGCCTCGTGAATCGCGCGGCAAAAACGAAGCGCGCCGTACGCGCGGCCGGGGATTGATTCCCGCGGTGGTTTATGGCGCATTCAAAGATCCCGTCCCGGTGACCGTCAGTCCCAAAGCGATCCTGCAGATCGTACACTCGGCCGGCGGCTACAACACCATCTTCAACCTGGATGTCGAGGGCCGCGAAAACACGCCGGTGATGCTAGTGGATCACCAGAACGATCCGATTCGCGGCACGCTGCTGCACGCGGACCTGAAGCGCATCGACCTGACCAAGCGGCTGCGGGTCTCGATTCCGATCGGCACGCTGGGCGAGCCCAAAGGCGTGAAGACGCAGGGGGGCCTGCTCGAAATCATCTCGCGTGCGGCCGAAATCGAGTGCCTGCCGGACGAGATTCCGGAGCACTTCACGGTGGATGTGACCGAGTTGTTGATGGGCCAGAGCAAGCGCTTCAGCGACCTGCCCCTGAGCGGCTCCATGAAACTGCTGGGCCCGCCCGATACCGTGGTCGCGCACATTGTGGCCATGCGCGCCGAAGAAGTGAAGCCGGCTGCCGAAGCCGCGCCCACCGCCGAAGCCGCCACTCCGGCGGCCGGCGCCGAACCGGAAGTCATCAAGAAGGGCAAGAAGGAAGAAGCGGCCGAAGAGGGCAAGCCCAAGAAGGCCGACGAGGCCAAGCCCAAGAAAAAGTAGCGCGCCATGTTCCTGGTGACTGGCCTGGGAAATCCGGGCGAGGAATATGCCGGCACCCCCCACAATCTGGGTTTCATGGTGGTGGACCGGCTTGCGGAAATGCACAACATCCGCGTTGCCAGGCGCGATTCGAAGGCGTTGGCAGGATTGGGGCAGATCGCCGGCCGCGATGTGATGCTGGCCAAGCCCCAGACATTTATGAATCTCAGCGGCACGGCGCTAGCGCCGCTGATGGAGAAGCATTCGCTCACGGCCGCGGACCTGATTCTGGTTTACGACGAATTGGCCCTGCCGTGGGGCAGTTTGCGGATCAAGCCGCGCGGCTCCTCCGCCGGCCACAACGGAGTCGACTCCGCGATCCGCAGCCTGGGCACGACCGATTTTGTACGGGTGCGCTTGGGGATTCATCCCGGCCACCCGCTAAGCAGCGGGATCGACTATTTGCTGTCGCCGTTCAAGCGCTCGCTGCATAAGGAATTGGAGCAACTGGTGGCCGATGGGGCCGATGCGGTTGTCTCCATAATTGCCGAGGGCGTCGAAAAGGCCATGACGAAATTCAATCGTCGCGCCCCTGGCTCAAACGAGGAAGCATGAGAATCTACGAAGAGCTGTTTATAGCGAAGCCGGACGCGCCGGACGAAGAGGTGGACGCCTTCATCGAACAGATGAAGACGACCGTCTCGAACGCCGGCGGCACGGTGGACAAAGTGGAAAAATGGGGCAAGCGTAAGCTGGCCTACAAAGTCGACAAGTACCGCGAGGGCGCTTACGTCCTGTTCCAGTTCAGCGCGGGCCCCGAAACCGTCAAGGAATTCGAGCGCCGGTTGCGCGTCTCGGACCTGGTCATCAAATTTCTGACTGTGCGCATCGACGAGACGCTGAAGCGCCTCGAAAAGCGCAAGAAGGAGCGCGACAAGCGGGCGCATCGCAAGTCCATTGCCGCGCCGGCGGCGCCGCCGCCTTCCGTGGCGCAACAGATGATGGGCGAAGGCGCGGCTGCGCCGGCCATGCCCGGCCTGCCCAAAGAAGCGCCAAAAGAAGCGCCCGCACCGGCGCCCACGCCGGCGCCAAAGGAGGCGTAAGGAGATCCCATGCCAGAATTCAAAGGAAGACCCGGCAGTGCCGGCCAGCGCCCCACCGGAGGCGACAAAGCCGTAGCCACGCAGAAGAAGGCGTATTTCCGCCGCAAGAAAGTTTGCCGGTTTTGCGTGGAGAAGATCGACGACATCAATTACAAGGACATGAAGCTGCTGCACGCATTCGTGGCGGAGCGCGGCAAGATTGTCCCGCGCCGCATTTCCGGCGTTTGCGCCCCGCACCAGCGGCGGCTGACGGACGCCATCAAGAAGGCGCGCAACATCGCCCTGCTGCCGTTCGCGGCGCAGTTCTAGGAGCCGAACAATGGAAGTGATACTGCGCGAAGATATCGAACGGGTGGGCAATCGCGGCCAGGTAGTGAAAGTGGCCGACGGCTACGCCCGCAATTTTCTATTGCCCAAACGCCTGGCCGTGGCCGCCACGGACGCCAACCGCAAAATCGTGGAGCAGGAGCGCCAGGCGCACCTGCGCCGGGAAGCCAAACAGAAGGGCGAAGCAGAAGATTTGTCAAAGCTGCTGAGCGGGGTTACGGTGATCATAGCCCAGAAGGCCGGCGAAAACGATCAGCTATTCGGGTCGGTCACCTCCAAGGATGTGGCCGATGCGCTGGCCCAGAAGAACTTTACTATCGACCGGCGCAAGGTGCTGATGGACGAGCCTATCAAGCAGCTTGGCGAGTTCAAGGTGCCGGTGCGGTTGCATAAAGATGTGACCGCGGAAGTTACGGTGCAAGTGGTAAAGGAAGAGTAAGCCGTGGGGCTGCGGTGCTGCCCCGATAGCTTGTCCCCACGCGAAGCCCCAGCTTGGTGCTCCAGTTCCGAATTACCGTGACGTTCCCGGCAACGTGGGGCAGAGCCGTGCGTTGCGCATCGGCGTTAAAGATAAGCCGGTCCTTACGAAGCGGAACGTAGCGCTGATCGCGTACATACATCACAAGAGACCGATTTCCGCGCACTCTGGGTGAGTTGGCCATTTGTCAGGTTTATCGGCTAATCGGTCAAGCGGCTTTCGCAGAGCCGGAACAATCAGCAGCAAGGACCGAAATTGCACTTCTGCGATAGAGTTCTGCAACTGCGCCGCCGGCAATGCCATGGCCGCGACGAGCCCCTAGAGGGCTTCATTTTGCACAAGACATTTGCAACATGCCAAGTCCTTTGTTTATGGGCCTTCCGTCTGCGTTGCAAAACTTACCCTTTGCGAGACGTTGAGGAGAGCCTTCAGGAACGCATCAAATGTTGAGTCTCAGGAGTCTTGCATTCATCCTATGCTCAGCCAGACGGCGGGCGCGCGCCCTGTCCTGCGCTGCTCTGCTTTGCTCTCCCGATACTAACGGAAGGAACATCGCTACAAATAACGCAACGAAAATGGCTACGGCCGCTCCCATGTGCAGTCTCCTACGAATAGTATACGCCTCTCAAGGCGATCACGGCTCGGGGCGCAAAGGACCATTTATGCAACGTCGCCTCGTCCACCGTGACGTAAAACGCCCTACTCGTAGAACTGTACCCAAGCTTGCGCCGACAGTCCGCTTCGGCGAAGTGGCTAACGGAACAATCCAGGTGGG
>Ga0302325_10002268_pt1 | contig 46927 bp, 40 predicted proteins | sample Palsa_T0_2_FD_201948 | JGI IMG/M metagenome (GOLD analysis project Ga0302325, IMG submission 201948) | Peat permafrost microbial communities from Stordalen Mire near Abisko, Sweden - Palsa_T0_2 | ecosystem: Environmental > Terrestrial > Soil > Palsa > Peat permafrost | place: Sweden: Abisko...
GATGTTTGAGCGGGTGCAACGTGCCTACCGGGACAAGCTTGCGCGCCTGGCGGCAACGGATGCGGTTCATCAGAAAAATCAAAGGGAGGGTATAACCCATGGCAGACAGTAATGTCAGGCGAGCTTCGGTCGTCGAGAAGATCCTGCATCCCGCCCCGCGCCATGAGCCGGAGGTGGAAGAGGCAAGGGAGAGCCATCAGAACGCCCGAGCCCATAGCCGCGAGGCCATCATGCTCGACGTGAAAATGGGGGACGGCTCCATCGAGAGCTTCCCCTATGCGTATCTCTCGCGGGTCAAATATCAGCCGGGCGACACCCTTATCCTGCGCTTCGGCAAAAACGAAATCAACGTCGAAGGCCGCAACCTCTCGCGGCTTCGCGATATCGTTTCGGAGCACCGGGCGCGGTTCATTCAGGAAGGTACGGAAGGCGAGGAAGGGTTAAAGCCCGAGGACGCGGCGCATATCGAGCGCATCGTGATTACGGAAGGAGACGAGGATTTATGACACGGGAAGCATTAAAGGCGCTATCGGACAGCGACCTCTCAGAGGTCATGGCCTGGGGCGAGGAAGAACGCAAGGCAAGGGCGGAGAAGCGCAAGCAGGAGGCGATTGCGAAGATCCGCGAATTGGCCGGGGCCGTCGGCGTGACGGTCGCCATCGGCGGAGCGAGAGGCAGGCCCGCAAGGGCAAAGCCCGATGCGAAAGCAGTGAATAAACTTGACAAATAAAGCTGTCTCTCAGGCCATTAAATCAGTTGAATCGGGGGAGCCTTCCGGGGTGCCGCATTACCAAGGCGCTTTTTGGACCCGTCCATTTTTCAAGAAACCGGAGCGAGCGCCATGCCTGGCGCGGCGCACGCGTCCAGCGCCTCCCGGTCGCGCTCACGCTCGCGGTATGCCTTATGCGAATGAAGCCCTTCCGAGAGTATGGCGGCGGAGACCGACGCAATTCGAACGAAGCGCCATTTACGGTCGGGGTCTTTGACGAATTCACCGATGATGAGCGGCGCCAGAATGCCAGCCGTTCGCACCCAATGCCCGATTTCGCCCTCGACAGCCGCTTGCTTGCGATGCGTCCGACGGTGATGCTCTTTTTCCTGCCACTTCGGATGGTCGGGCTGTGGGTGATGCATAATCAATCCCCTTTAACGAGAAACTACTCGTTCGCAACCGTAGCGGGCAAAAATGAATTTGGCAAGCCCAAGACACAAGGAGTGGTAGATTGGCCTAAATTGACACACCACCGCTCGATGAAACTTCGGGGGCAGCGGCGTTCCTCATAGCACGCGAATCGAATCGTCCCTTCGTTGCCGGCGGGTGTTCGCGGGCGGGAGGCGCTGCCTCCCGCACCCTCCGGGATTTATCGCTTTCGTGTCGGGGCTGGAATGAATAAGCTGCAGCCGGGCCAGCCGGAGGAAGGGAGCAATGCAGGGATGCAACTCCTCGCGCCGCGCTGGAGGCCGGGGCTGGGCGGGAACGCAGCGAGATACTCACACCGCGCTCCCGCCTGCTTCATGGTCCTGCCACATACCGGTCTTGTTCTCATGCGGCTTTTTCAGAATGGATGGTTGTTTCGCTGCGCGCCAGACGCTGCTCAGCTATCGCGTGGTACTCAGCATCCACTTCGATACCGAGATAACTGCGCCCGAGCATCCTGGCTGCCACCAGCGATGAGCCGGAGCCCGCGAAGGGATCGAGCACCAAGCCGCCGGGTGGGGAGAAGGTCTCAATCAGCGGTAGAAGTACCTGAATCGGTTTCTGGGTAGGGTGGAGCTTGTTTCCGCTATAGGTCCAGTCGATGACATCGCCAATCGTGTCCGCCCGCGCCCACGGGCAGCCTTTGACCAGAAGATGCGCGCATTCATGCTGGTATCGGACGTACCCGGTCGTGGAGGTGTATCGCTTCGGAAAGACGAAGTGCCCGACGATGCGCAAGCCCGGCCGTGCGATAGGCAGTTATGAACAAGTCCGCTTTGGGCCAGCCATAGAAGCTGACGCAAAAGGAATCCTCCTTGAGGACCCGGTACATCTCTTGAAATGCGGGCAGCAGCCATTGGTCGTCATTGTCATTGGGAACGGTCCGGCCATCGCGGCTTTTGTAGTTAACGAGGTACGGAGGGTCGGTCAGGATGAAGTCCACGCTATGAGCGGGAAGGGCGGGAAGCGCTTTGAGGCAATCGGCGTTGATGATGGTTTTGGTGGGGACGGTCATATGCTGGCCTTTCCGGTTGCGGTGAAACAATTGATGTAGAGGTGAGGGCGGCATCGCTGCCGCCCCCCGGAGGGTTAGTCCTTCTTCGCCTTCGGGCGCTCGAAGGTGAGCGTGTAGCCATGCTCGATGCCGCTCTTGTAGAGGTTGTAGTAACCAGCAGAGAGGCTCGGGTCTTCGAAGCTGACCGATAGGAACTTGCCCTGCTTGCCCTGACGCTCCCAAGCGGCTCCGATGCGGAGTTCGCCGTGGAAGATTTCAAAGGCGGGAGCATTTTCGTTCGTCCGGTTGATCACACGGTGGAAGGTTGCGTCTGCCTTGAGTGCCAGCGTCTCTATCCTGCCCACAAATCCCGTGTCCGTCTTGGTGAATTGTCCGATGCTGTATGCCATAACATGTCTCCTTTTCGTTTTGGGAGACCGCCCAATGCGATCTCGATGGCACCGTGTCCGCGGGCGGCAAGCGAACGCGTCATAGGATTTTGTCTGCCCGCGAGGAATGCGCGCCCCATTCTTTATGGAAAGCGCAGGGGAAAATCCGTCATTGACGCAAGAGAGCGCCGACTGCAACATGCCTAAAGAGAGATTGCGGATGGGTGGCTATCGGTGGAAAAAAGGAGCTTTGGCAGATGTCAGACTACTCGATATGCGGTGGAACATGTGCCGGGTAGCTGCGACAAGCTTGGCTTTCGCAAGGGAACGCATTTCTAGTCGGTACGCTTATTTGATCCGGCCTTTATATATGTCCACATGTTAAAGAAGATGATGACCAAAGCCCATAAATAAGCAAAACTCAATAGGTAAAGAATGAGGTGCACCCCATCGTTTAGACCACGAAGCGGGGTAATTTAAGGTCCAATAAAATTACCCTTGCTCTCGTTTAGAATTCAATTCATGGCTGTAATACTTCCTGCGCATTAAGCACTTTGCACAACCACACCTTTGCCTCCGATAGCTTTGAATGATGGGTATGAATCACAACGATTACACCAAAAACAAACATACCTACTAATCCCGCAAGATTACCGTAGTGTGCCTCGGCGCTGGCAATTTGTGTCTTAAGTTCCATCAGCAAAAAGAAAATCACGAGAGCAAAGTAGACGAACATAACCCAGATTGTTGGGAATTTTATTCCGGCACGGACAATGCTACCGCCTTCAGAAGGCATTATAGTGCCGTTGACGATGGAGGAAGCATCTCTGACGCGCTTGCCCCTCATGTAAAACTCAAACTCACTACCCGTAATAGTGCCTGGAAACTTATTATGGCTTTCGTAATCCGCCTTTATATTACGCCACAGTTTGCTCCATGCGAAGGGTTTAGGCCATCCGCATTCCGGCTTCATTTCAGTTTTAAGCCTCTGCAAGCCTTCCTCTGGTGTGAGGGGGCTGCGGAGTTCTATGCTTGTCTGTGGCCACAGATGAATCATAAGGCAATCCTATCTTTGGGCGGGGAGGTGGCAAGCGTAAAATGCACTTGGCTCGGCGTCTGGTAGGCCAGCGCCTGATGCGGGCGGGTGGCGTTGTAGAAGGCGAAGTAGGCGGCGATGCCTGCCTCCGCCTCCTTGAGCGTGGCGTATTCCTTGAGATAGACTTCCTCATACTTCACGCTGCGCCAGAGCCGTTCGGTGAAGATGTTGTCGTGATAGCTGCCCTTGCCGTCCATGCTGATGCGTATGCCGGATGCGGCAAGCGTATTGGTGAAGGCAGTGGCGGTGAATTGGCTGCCCTGGTCACTGTTGAAGATGTCCGGCGTGCCATGCAGGAGCGCCGTTTCCAGTGCCTCGACGCAGAATCCGCTTTCCATGTTGGCGGATAGTCGCCAACTCACCACATACCGGCTGTACCAGTCCAGCACTGCCATCAGATAGCAATAGCTTTCGCGCAGCCGGATATAGGTGATGTCGGTCGCCCACACCTGATTGGGCCGGACAATCGCAACGCCGTCCAGCAAGTAGGGATAAACGGGATGCGTCGGGTGCGGCTTGCTGGTGTCCGGCTTCGGGTAAATCGCCTGCAATCCCATACGCCGCAGCAGGCGCAGCACCCGCTTGCCGTTCACCGCATGGCCTTCCGCCCGTAGCAACGCCGTCAGCTTGCGATAGCCTAGAAACGGATGCGCCGTGTACAACTCGTCCAGCCGCCGCATCAGCAGGAGGTTCGTATCGCCTGTTGCGTGGGGATGGTAGTATAAGCGGGAACGGTTCAGCGATAGCAGGCGGCATTGTCGCCGGACGCTCAAATCCGCACGAGGCGCAATCATGCCCAAACGCTCAACCCTGCTCAGCGTTTGAGCCTGACGGACAAAAAATCATTCTCGACCTTCAGCCTCCCTATCTCTTCGTAAAGCTGTTCCTCGGAAGTGCCTTTCTTCTTGCCGCGCCGCAGGGAAAACCGTTCGCCCATCGCCTCCAGCGCCTGCGACTTCCATTCCTTTATCTGCGTCGGATGCACGCCATGCTCGCTCGCTATCTGCGCAATGCTCTTGCTCCCGGCCAGCGCCTCCATCACAATCTTGAGTTTAACTTCCCGGCTGTGCCGCTTCCTCATTCCAGTCATATATAGTCCTTTCCTTTACAGGTTTATGGACCTTATACTCTGGTCTGAATTTTGGGGTGCACCTCAGAATACATTCGTGCGCGTTGTTGGAAGTAAATACATTATGCGAAGTCAGAGAATCCACGATATAAAATATCGGCCAAAAGATTATATGGAGCCCTCTCAACGGAGGAACATTCATAAGAAAGCCCACCAACACAAAAAGCCCCACCGCCCACCACAAATGCGCCTTTATATGTGATAGAACTGTTTTCATGCCTTTTACTGCTTTAACTGCCTCGGGAGTTTGGAAAGAGCATTGCCCAATTCGCTCGGCCATAGAAAGATGGGAAGGTTCTTAAATGGATCTACCCCCAGTAAAGCAGCCGCAGAAGCTTTGCTAACAGGCGCGAACTTGCCTCGCCTATAGGGGAGGGAGGCCGACTGCCCCGATATGGTCAATTATTTGCGAAAGCTGTCAAGGAACTTCATAACGATTATCACGACGGAAGATTGCGGCGATATTGCACACTGGTTATCTATCTCCTTTAGAATGGCTGGCTCATCATAACTAAAAAACATTGCTTTCGGTTTCTTTAAAGTACCTGGAGCATATGCATTATAGCCTGATATAAACCCGAACAGCCACGATACGTCTTTGATGGATGGCTCTCCATTTGCATTACGATCTTCTGTCCATTGTTTGCATGAGCTATCTCTGATTCCTAGAAATGAGGGGATACACTGCGGACACCCATTGTCCTTTGCGCCCAGTCCGGCTTTGATACATTGAAAACACGACATTTCCTTCCCGCCCACGTTCGTTGCCAGAGTGTTATCAGATGCCAGTCCAAATGAGATCGTGGACATTGCCACCACTACAAATAAACAAAGAGAGGATACTAGTTTTGACACGACTATTGTCCTTTCGTTGTCTCAGGAGTAGGCGGTGACGGCTTCGGATCAACATCCGGCGGTAAACATTGATAATTGTTCCTCATGGCTTTTATGAACGGATCATCTACATCACCTGTAGGGTGATCTGGATCAACGGGAAACGGGTTGACAGTTACAGGCACCGTTCCACACACGCCGTCATAGCAGTATGGCATTGTTTCAACTCCATGTCCGTTCTCGCCAACACCGGGCGCAATGAACGTGCAGAATTGCCGGCCCTTATCATCTGTCATGTAAGTACAGACATAGCGCATCCATTTCGTGCCGTTATGTAGACCGTAGCCTCCATAATTACGATCAGCCTCATAGGGCACATTGTTAGTAGGTGCGCCCGCTGTACCGCCTATATAGGGAGCTTCGGCAACACATGACATTAGAGTATGTTCTGGGCAGGCGGTAGAACCATTGCCAGGAACGTGTTCTTTAGGGGCCGATGCTTTAAGTTGGTCTTCCGTACAGTTCTTATCTGCACACATTCCGTCAGAATCGATGTTTTCTACCGGACTTGCGCCCACATATGCATACAAATTAATGCCGCCTGGTTCGCGGATCAAATCGCGGTTGAGCCATCGTCCGGTGACCCCATCCATTGGCCGCGTGGCGGAGAGATTGAGTGCGCTGGTGGGGTGAAGGAAGAGTCCGGCATACTGGTAGTCTGTTTCCCCCGGCGCGGTATGGCCGTAGAGGGAGGGATTTTGTTGAGGCGCGATATGGGGTTGTTGCGATTGAACGAAGACACGCCCCCGCTGGCTTGAGGATTTTTCCTTAGACGCGAGTTTTGCCGATAACGGGAAGCGATGCAAGAAGCATTTCAAGGGGATAGAAGCGGCTAAGGAAGCGTCAGGCGGCTTCGTCTTCCGCCAGCAGCGCATCGAGCGCGGCCCGGTCGTTTGCCGGGGGCTGCGCCGCTTCCTTCCGGTGCAGCCGTGCCGGGTGCGTGGCGGTATGGATGGCTTGCAGCTTGTCGATGGCGACGTGGGTATATATCTCCGTGGTTTCGAGCTTGGCGTGGCCGAGCATGGCTTGCAGGAAGCGGATGTCGGCCCCGCCTTCCAGCATGTGCGTGGCGCAGGCATGGCGCAGCAGGTGCGCGGAGCCGGGCTTGGTGATGCCCGCATTGTCCTTGTGCAGGCGGACGCGCTCCGCGATAAAGTCCGGCGGTGCGGGCTCGCCGTAACTGTTGATGAACAGCGCCTGCGTGTCGGCGGCTAGCAGCAGCGGCCTTGCCTGAAGCAGGTATTTATCTATCCACGCAAGCGCCCGCTCTCCTACCGGGACAACGCGATCCCGCCTGCCTTTGCCCTCGCGCACCATGACAAGCCTGCGGGTGAAGTCGATGTCGTAGATGTTAAGATTGGCGGCCTCCGTGCGCCGCAAGCCAGTGCTGTAGAGCAGTTCCAGCAACGCCCGGTCGCGCAGGCCCGAAGGGTTGCCCGCATCCGCCTGCATGAGGATGGTTTCGACCTCCTCCACGTTCAGGATGACACGCGGCAGGCGTCTGCCGACGCGCGGCAGTTCAAGGTCGGCGGCGGGGCTGTACCCTGGTGCTTATCTGGTTTAGGCCGCTGAAGGACATCGGGGCAATCGCTTCTGAAGTGCTGTGGACTATGAAAATAGCCCAGGACCGGAAGAAACAAGAAGAAGCTCACGCAGCGCTCGAAAACTGCGCTTCGTCGTGCCGCTAAAGCGACCTACCGCGCGAGGACATAAGGGGGTGACACGCTCGGATAGATTGGAACAACCAAATCGTCCCCACTGGCGGAGCTTTTCGCTGATACATCGCAGTAAAAAAGCTGCGACGAGAAACGGGTCAGTCTTGGCAGCAGTATGGCGTGAAGGCCTCGCCGAAGTTTCCGGTGGCTACACATTTAAGGACTTTATTCATCTATCGAGATGTCACAGGGATACTCATCGATGAACAAGGTGCCTCCGCTCTTATTGATAATGTCTTCAAGATTAGGCTCGATTACTGTGACTCTCGTCTTTGCAGGATTCCACCAAAAACACGAAACTTGAAACGCCAACCTCTTATCCTCGATAAGAGATTTTAGGTCAGGCCTTGGCAAGCCGAGTACTGAAATAAGATGGAGCAGGTGAGGCGCGAGAAAATCGTTCGTCATTACGCCCTTGGTGGAATATCCCCAGACATTTGACTGACCAGGAGAGCTGCTCTGTTTACCGGATCGAGTTATCCAGTGCTTCCCCTTTTCGACAAAATGAGCATTCGGACAAATGCCGAAATAGGCGTTCCAATATTCCGGCCCGATCCTATCTCCCCTAATTACTGCTGATGCATACGCGAGGGGACGAGCAGCGGATTTGTCGTTATGGAAGGAAGTCATAAATTGTTCCATTTAGTGGCACTCCATTGAATCGTCCTTGGCCAGTTCTAGGATTGAATTGCATATTATCTGCAGGGCCTAAGCCATTGTGCTCCTTATAAGCATGCAAAGCATCGGAAAACTGATATGGGTCGATGTCCATCTGGCTTGCGATGGCATCCCAATTGGTTCCAGCAACCTCAAACGGGGCGTTCATCCAGCTTGAAGCGGAAGTTTGATTGTTGCCATCTCCAGTGCATCGATTTGGGGGAGAAGAAAATGGAGGAGATGCGGGAAATAAGGAGCTCGAAGCTGCTTGTGAAGGCAACTGCTTCAACGGGTCTGTTGGCGGCAACGTGCTGTCGACTGGGCCTGTAGGAGGCAGCGTCAGGCTGAGTCCCGTTAAGTCGAGCCAATTGGTCGGGTTGGCTTTAACATACGCATACAGATTTGGACTGACCAATTCTCTTAACGGGTCCCTCCCTATCCACCTCCCCGTGCCTCCGTCCATCGGCCGTGTGGCGGAGAGGTTGAGGCCGGAGACGTGGTGGAAGAGGCCTGCGTACTGGTAATCCGTAGGAGTTGTCCCGTTATTTCTCGCAACAGCCCCATACGGCGTGTAGTCGTAGGACTGGACGAGGCTGCCGCTGGTGCCATCGAGCACATCTCTCACGCTGCCCAACTGATCCGGCATATAAATCAATTTCTGTCCTGAACTTACGTTGTACTCTCCTTCCGGCAGATCGCGGCGCAGGACGGTATCCGAGCCGTTTCGCGTCTGGCATATCGTGGAGCCGCACCAGAGGTATCGTGTAGTTGTGGTGCCCCCTCCCGATGCGGTCTCCACGTCTACAGCCCTGTGGCCCACGCCGTCATAGGAGAAGTCGCTCTTGGCCGAGGAGCCGACGTAATCGATTTCGATGAGGCGATTCTCCGCGTCCCATTTGTACGTCCTCGTGCCGTCTCCGCTTAATGTGTTCCCGTCGGCATCATAGGCGTAGGTCTTCGTGCCGAACGTGTGGAGCTGGTTCAGGCCGTTATAGGTCGGGCTGGTGCTCGTGCCCGGCACGTTGTAGGTCGTCGCGTTGTCGAGCTTGTCGTAGGCGTAGGTATCGTTGCCGGGCGTGGTGGAGGATGCGGTGAGCAGCCGGTCTATTTCATCGTAGGTGTAGCCCCGGCTCTGCGTTGCCCAGGGATGTCCGGCGGCGGCGGTATCGGTGATACTCATGATGTCATAGACGTTGACCGGACCGCTGCCGTAGCCGAGCGTGTAGCTCCTTGTGACGCCGCTGTTCGCGATGCTGATAAGGCGGCGATCATTAGTGTTGGTGTCATAGCCCCACGTGGTCGAAACGGTGGTGGAACCGTTCGTGACGCTCTGGGAAGTGGACTGACCCGTCTGCCCCAGATAACCGATGGTGAAGGAGCCCAGCGGCGTCACATGGGAGTTGAGCCGCGAGATGGCGTCATAGCCGAACGTTTCATTGCCCCCGGTGATCGTGCGACCGGCGAGCCTCCCGAGTGCATCGTAAGTAAGCCCAATCGTATTGTTGGTGAACGGTCCCTGTACGGAGGATAGCTTTAAGGCCCCGTCCGTCCCTACCGCCGTGTAGGAGTAACTCGTCGTTCCCAGCCCGTCCACCATCGATGTCATGCGCGGGTAGTAAGTATCCCATGCGAAGGTCACATTGGGCGTTGTGTTCACCGAGCTGGTGTAGGTGATGCCGCTGATGCGGTTATCCTTGGCGTAGCTGAGGGTCTTGACCTGCCCGAGCGCGTCGGTGATCGAATGCAGGCGAGAGGTCGTGTTCTCGTAGGCGTAGGTCTCGGTCTGGGCGCTCGCGGTGCCGTAGGCATAGGTCTTGGTGATGGGTCGGCTCTCGATGTCTATCGTGTAGTGCGTGTCGTTGCCGTTCGCGTCGATAATGTCCTCCAGCGTCCCGTCCTCGTAGTAATCATAGGAGGTCGTGCGCGTCGTCGTGGCCGTGACGGACTCCGTAACAGAGGTCAGCCGCTGATCGGCGTCATAGGCGTACGTCGTGATTCTGCCCAGCCGGTCGGTATGCTTCCTGAGTTCAAGGCTCGGCGTTCCCATCAGCGGGCCGGACTGGAACGTATAGTCGTAAAGGTCGGTGGTGGTGTCCGGGTAGGTGATGCTCGTGATCCGGTCGAGATTATCGTAGCCGTAAGTCAGCACATAGCCCTGGCTGTCCGTGCGCGTCTGGACGCGGTCGGCTGAGTCGTAGGTGAGCGTCAGCACGGTCACGAGGTTGGCATCTTGTATGGTGCTCAAGCGCCCGGTACTGTCATAGTTATAGGTCGTGACGCCCGAGTTCGGATCGGTGATGGTCGAGATTTGCCCTACCGTGTTGTACGCATAGTGCCAGATCTGTCCGTCCGCGCCGGTATAAGTCTGCGGCTCGTGCTGCGTGTTGTAGGAGCCGTAAGTGCCGATGGTGGTGAACCCCGAGGCGGAGGTCTTCTGCTGCACCGTGAGCAGGTCGATATGGTTGCTCGCGTAGGTGTACTGGTTCTCCCGGTTGAGCGGGTCGATGACGGTAAGCGGCCAGGGCGCAAGCGCATAGCCGCCGTTTGGCGCGGAGTGCGGGTAGGTCGCGGTGGAGACCTGGCTCGTGCCGTCGTCGAGCACGCGGCCCGTGCCGATGGGCTGGTCGAGCGTGCCGTTTTCCAGATCGGCGTAGGTGCCGTAATTGGCGAACCAGAACCGGTTTTCCAGCGGCTGCTTGACGCTGCTTATCTGGCTGTAGGCATATCCCGAACTGCTCGCCCAGTGATACCAGTGGGTGAGCGCCGCCTTGGTGAAGTCCTCCGACTGCACGACGCCGCCCGTCATCGAGCAGCCGCCCGCGGCAACGCACGCCCCCCAGGCGTGCCTGTTCCAGTAATACGTATTGCGCCACTGGAGCAGCTGGTTCGTGATGCCGGACATGTCGGGCACCGTGTCGGCAGGGTCCGAGGCGGGGGTGACGGAGGCGTTCTCGTAAAAATAGACGTAGTCGGTGTAGCCCAGCGGGTCGGTGAGCGTGAGCGAGCGCGAGGTCGTCTGGGTCTGCGGCACGTCGTTGGGGTTGACGGCGTCCGAGAAGATCGAGTTGCCGTAGGGTGTCGTGAGCTGTGTCACGAAGGTGGGCTCGGTCGCGGAATAGGTGAAGCTCGACGTGATGCCGATGGGGTCGGTGATGGACGAGAGCCGCTCGCTCGTGTCATAAGTGAACTGTGCCGTCCGCCCGAACGGATCGGTGATCTTGGTAATCAGCAGCGGGTAGCCCGCAAGCCCGTAGGTAAAGCTGGTGGAGCGGCCCATCGCGTCCACTATAGAGGTGATGCGGAACGAGGCGTCGTAATTGATCGTGGTGGCGTTGCCTCTGGGGTCGGTGATTTGCGTTAAAAACAGGAAGCGCGGGTAGGTGGTGGCGCCGTTGGAAAGCCCGTAGACTTCCTTGCTGCCGTCGGGCAGCGCGCGGTTCCAGGAGACGATCGTCCCCGTCGCAGGCGTGCGGGTGACCTGGGACGCGTCCGGCGTCTCCGAGTTGCAGATGCCGGTCGAGGAACTGCAATTTTGGCCGTAATAATAATAGCCGCCGCCGCTGGGGGCGATGCGCGTCGGCGTATAGGAAGACGACGTCGGGTCGTCTTTCACATAGGCCTGCCAGTCATGGCTCCAGTTCGCGCTTAAGTTCGAGAAGCTGAAATTGGCGGGCTGCTCGGCCTCGCGCGAATTGTAGCTGACCGTATCCTGGTTGGGCAGCCCTATCTGCGGCAGGTAGCCGACCGGCGTATCCTGAAGGTGAAGGCTCACGACCATCGGCGTGGAACTCGCGACCGTCATCGGGCCTTGTTTTATGGGGCAGTGGCCTGGTTCATCGGGAAGAGCGGGTGGAATCGTTTGCGCGGGAATCATGGGCGGCGGGGGAGGCATCTGGTCGCCGCAGTGTTTTCCCGCCCCGGTATCGAGCGGGTGGCCCGGCTCGCGGGGAGGCTGGCCTGCCGTTCCGATATCGGTGCACATCGTGCATTGCGGCGTGTTGTTGGTGACGACCCCCATGCCGTAGACCGCGCGGGCCTCGTCCGAGTTGGCGCTCACGGTGCGCCAGCCGCTCTTGGGGTTGGCCGCGATGACGCTGGCGGGCACCAGGAAATAGCCGCTCCCCTCGGCGTCGATGGCTTTCTGCGTGAGTTCGCCGCCGCTGCCTTCGCCGAAGGTCGGGTCGTTCAAGGCATACATCCCGCCCTGGCCCGCCACGATGGCCGCGTAATGATGGACGTTCCAGTTGATGATCGAGGGCACGGGCACGGGCTCGCCCGCCGTGCGGTAGATGAGCCGGTATTTGAGCTTCGCCTTATCGGCAAGCTTGCCAAGCTCGGAAAGCGTGAAGCCGTGCGGGCCGGAGCGCGCTTCCGCCGCGACCTTGATCTGCTTCGGGCTCGCTTTAAGTGCGGCAAGCACGTTCCGAAGCGCCACCGGCCCGCAGAGATAGGCAAGGCCCGGCTGGCTGCTGAAGATCGCGCGCGCCTCGTGCGCGCCCGCTATCGTCTGCGCGCCCGGGCCGCCGATGGGCCGCTTGCCGATGTCGGCGAACAGGGCTTGAAGCTCCTTGCCGTGGCCGACGCGCGCGTGCATCCGCGCAAGCTCGCCCACCGCCCGGTCGATCAGCAGGTGGGCCTGCGGCGACGGAGCGTTGCGCCCCAGCCGCCACGCGGCCTCGTATTCGGGGAAGGCGCGGCTGTAATAGCCGGCGTAATAATAGCCAAAGCCCAGGTTGACGTGCAGCGCCGCGTTCCAGTTGGACTGCGGGTGCGCGGCCATGAAGGCAAGGAGCGGCTTCGCGTAGTCGGAGAAGTCGCCGCCCCTGCCCACCTTCGCGGGCGCGTCGTGGAACTGTTTAAGCGCCGCGTCCAGATCCCGGCTCTCCTGCTCGCCCACAGGCCCCGTCGCAACCAGCGGCTCGGCCATCCCCGGCACGTAGCGCATGGGCGGCGGCGGCGGAAGCTCGACCTGCACCGGGGCACTGGGCAGCGCCGGTGTGGCTCTAGGCTGCGAAGCGCCGGAGGCAAGCTTCGGCGGCGAGATCACCCTGCCGTTGATTTGCGACTCCGCTGCGTGCGGCAGCGCCAGGTAAAACAGGGAAACGGCGGCGACGAGCGCCAGCGCAACCAGGGAGCGAGAAGGAGCGGGAAGGCGGCCGGGCGCGCGCGAGCCCCGATGCTGTGCAGGCATAGACTTCTCTCCCCCCGTGTTTGCTGGCGTTTATGCCTTGCGCGCGGTCTGCCCGCGTCTTGAAATCCCGTGCCGGATCACATACACCTCCCGATTGAAAAGTCATCAAAATTCTGCAACGCGCGGAAGAATAACAAGAAAAAGTCAGGCACGCGCGAAACGCGCTCAATCGACCCGGAGCAACTCAGTAAGCCGGGTTGTGTATGAAGGGGATTTTCGTTCCCTCCGCATACTCCACCCCTTCTCGATTCCCGAACCTGCGTAGAAGAGGGTGTTCCTTCCCCACTGTCGGTTAACCGTGTCCAGTGCCCGCATGATCATGACCTTCCGGTCGTCGTCATCCGAATCAAAGAGCGTTTGCTGCTGGCTTGCGGGGTCGGTAAGGTCGCCCAGGAGAAGTCCCGCCTTGATGTACGCGTTTCCGGCGCGGTACTCCTGTCGGACGGCGGCAACGGCGTAGCGGATAAGGTCCGGAGTATAGTGTGTCGCGCGCGGCATCGTGAAAGCGCAGCTTGCGCCAGTGAAGGCCGCCTTGAAGGGACTCGTGTGAAAGAAAACGAGCATAGTGTTGGCGTGCAATCCTTCTTTGCGCAACTTTTCGGCGGCGCGTGTCGCGTAACTCGCGATTGCCTCTTCGAGATCTTTGATCGCGTTGATCGGCCGACCAAACATGCGCGATACCGTTATGTTCTTTTTGGGCGCGGGTTGATCCTCCAGGGCAATGCATGGAACGCCGCGCAGCTCTTGCGCCGTTCGCATTCCGGTGATGTGAATGTGTTTCCTTATCCAGGAATCGCGGGTGGATGCAAACTCATAGGCGGTCCGAATCCCGTAATGCTCCAGAAGCTTGTCATATTGCCGCCCAACCCCCCAAATGTCCCGGACCGGCGTAAGGGCAAGGATGGCCTTGGTAATGGCCTCGCTTCCCAGCACTACCACGCCGTCGGCTTTCTTCGCCGCGTTGTTGGCAAGCTTTGCAAGCGTCTTTGTGGACCCAACGCCGACGCTAACAGGAAGACCGGTCCACCGCTTCACCGCGTCCTTGATTTCCCAGGCATATTGGTTGAGATCGCAGAACGCCTCGTCAATTGAGTAGACCTCAACGTCAGAGGTAAGCTCCATCAACGTTTGCATGACCCTTTGCGACATGTCGCCATAGAGCTCGTAATTGCTGGAGCGCACCGCAACCCGGTGACGTTCGATGAGCGGGCGGATTTTGAAGAATGGAACGCCCATGTCGATGCCGAGCTTTTTGGCCTCATTGCTGCGGGCGATGACGCAGCCGTCATTATTCGAGAGCACCACTACCGGCCTGCCTTCGAGCTGCGGCTGGAAGACCCGCTCGCACGAAGCATAAAAGTTATTGCAGTCAACGAGAGCGAACATGGGTTATACCGTGCGAATGCAGGCAGCGTCTTTGTTTTTCGGGCTGTTGACCGCCTTGCTGACCTTATGCTCACGCATCAAGTCGGGTGGAAAGGGCTGCATGAGGCCGACAAGCGTCTCCGGCTCGGCGTCGGCGGCAAGCCACTGCGCCACGGCGTTATGGCCCAGGATAACGGGCATCCGGTTATGGAAGCGGCCCACGAGTTCATTGGGCGCGATGGTAAAGATGCTAAACGCCAGCCCACGCTCGGTCTCTTTCCACACTCCGGCAAGGGAAAACAGCCCTTCCGGCGGGTAGAAATAATGCGGCTGCTTTTCTTTCGGGCCGATTGCTTCCCATTCGTAGAAGCCGTCAGCGGGGATGACGCAACGGCGCTCGCGCAAATCTTTTCTTCCTGCCGCCTTTTCGGCTTGCACATTGATAAGAAGAAAGGATCGGTCTTGAACCTTTGTCGGAATGCCGAACGACGCCACATCGAGGGTGCGCTCGTGATCGGTCGCCTCCCGGACAATAGGCGCGTATTCAGTCGGGGCAACGTTGTGCGAAGGAGTGTACTCGCCCGGCGTCACTCTAGCGTGGTACAGATTGGCGATAACTTCGCGTTGGGATTTGGCAGAGAGCCTGCCACACATATCACCTCAGAAATGGCGTATGGAGTGCTTCACGACTCCCCAGATCGTGAAATCGCTGCTCTCGCCTACAGCAATAGGCTGATAGTTCCCGTTCTCCGCCACGAGCGACACCGCCTTGCCCTTGATGTGGAGCCTCTTGATGGTGAATTCTCCGTCGATCACGGCAAGCACGATCTTGTTGTGCATCGCCTTTATATCCGGGTCCACAAGCGAGCGATCGACAATGGCGATGTCGCCCGGAAAGATGCCCGCGCCGATCATCGAATCCCCGTCGATGCGGACAAGGAAGGTCGCGGCGGAATGCCGCACCAAGTATTGGTTTAGGTCTATCTTCCCCTCAAGGTAATCGTCGGCCGGAGACGGAAACCCCGCCTGCAATCGTGCGCCGAACAGTGGCACTTCTTGCCGGGAGGAAAGCGCAAACGGCACGAACGTGATATCGCGGATGGGCAGAACTTTGGGAAGCATGTGCGAAAGCTACGCCCCACTGAACACACGGTCAAGATGGAAGTGGCCGGTACTTTGTTCGCGCGGCCGCGCGAACGCGCCTGCGAAACCCCTTCAGCGCTCTCTGTAAGGCGCGGGGTTTCTTCGTCGGTGCCAGATGAGTCAAGCGCGCGCTGCATAAATGAACGGCTTGAGGTCGCGGAGATGGGCGGGGTGCCGCCAAAATATGACAGCCGGAACCGGCGCGGGGCTATTTAACAGGCCCGGTAAATGCGATATCGCTGTAATGCCGTGACTGCTTGGCGCGCAGGAGCTTGCTCTCGATAAGCAGGAGCTGCTCGTCGGGGCGCATCTTCATGATTTGCTCGGGCGCTATTCCGCCAATGATGTTGGCAATGTCCTGGGCCATCCGTTGGTTCCTGACTCCGAACACCTGGATCACTCCGGCGTTATCCACGAGGGTGTTGGCCTGCGCGCCGTATATCTGAAGCTGGGACGCGTTTTGCCAGAAGGTCCAGAGGCTAAGGCCCCATGAGCGCATGAGCGTCGCTGCAGTGAGGAGGGCGTCCATCTTTCCCAGGTTTCCCACTTCATCGACCAACATCAGCGTGCGATCTTTCGGAACGTCCTTGCGCTGTGTGAGCGACAGAATCAGTCCCGAAAGCCAGAGCCGCAGAAGCGTACTATAAGCGGTCAGGCGCAGCGGCGGCACAATGATGTAAATCGACATGGGCTTGCCCGCTATGAGCGCGTCGATGTCGATGCTGCTGGTGTCGGTGACGCGCCGCACGAGATCGCTGTCGAAAAGCCGGATGTGGGTCTGCGTAGTGCCGAGTACGCTTGGACGTGTATCCCGCTCCGGCAGCTGAAGGAAAGACGTGAACGCCGATTTCGCGGTGCGATGATTGACCTTATTAAGGTCGAGAAGAACCGCGATCTTATAGATGACGTCCTCCCCGGTATAGAGGTCGAAGAGCTTGCTGATGCGGCGCTCCGCGGGTTCGCAATCGGACAGCAGCCACGCCGTTCCGCCGGTGATCATCGTTTCCGACCAGTCTGTCCAAAAACGATCGCGCTCCTGCGCGCCGCGCTCGATGATCTCCACTGCGAAGCTTCGCGCAATGGCACCCACGTCGGTTCCGCTGCGCATCATCAGGTCTAGGGGATTTAGAGAATCCGATGTCGCACCGTCGCGCAGATCGAGCACATGCACCTGCTGGCCCATCGCCCGTCTTGCGTCGCCGGTCTTGGCGTAAATCTCGCCCTTGATGTCGAGCACGATAAGCTGGCCGGGATGTTTCAGCGCATTGCAGATAACAGGGCCAGAGGTCTTTCCCGTGCCTGTGGGAGCGAAGGTGATGAGATGTCCTTCGCCTGAATAGGTAATGAGTTCTCCGGCGCCGGGGTGGGCGCGACTGGCGAAACCGGGCGCGCGCGGAACCGCTCCCGTGCGCCCCAGTATAAGTTCCGACATTCCTTTTAGTTCCCAACGGCGATCTTAAGCGTCTGCGGGCCGGTGACTTCGCCGAGGGTGAATGTGAGAGGCACTGCATTGCCGGACGGAACGTTGGGGACCGTGATGTTGAATTGATAGAGCCCGGTGAAGGTCGGGGCGAGCCCGGCATAGGCCACAGAGGCAGCGGTTCCTCCGATAAACATCTGAAGGCTGGAGGCAAGGGCGGTGGCTTGCTCCGCGAGCTCGCCAGCCGGTATGTTCGGCATGACTGGTCCAAACCCTATCCCGTAGAGCACGACGATCTCACCCGGCTTTGCCGGTCGTGAGTTTATGCCGGAGATCGCGCCGGTGGGGAGTACGAACGTGCCATCGGCAAACATGGCGGTGACGTATTGGGTGCCATCGACCATGAAAGAAGCAGGCGCAAGCAGGCCCGGCTCAAGGGCATTGACGGTGATGTTGTAAGGGGCGCTCTTACCGATTGCCGTTGTGAGCGTGATCTGCTGAGTTCCGGTCGAAACATTTGATGGAACCAGCACATTGACCTGCCCTGGGCTGATGTAACTGACGAAAGCGGCCTGCCCGCCGACACTCACCGAAGTGCCGCTGAGCGATATCGGGGCGCTCACGCCGTTGAAATCGGATGTTTCCCAGCCCCGCGCTTCGCCCGCGAGGTTCGCCCCATAGATCTCGATGAAGGTGCCGGGTGCAATGGAGGAAAAGCCTCCGAATGCGCTTGCGCTGATGACTCCGTTTATCGCGACTGCGGTTGATGCGCTGAGCGCGATTTCGTCAAAGTGCGCCTCCGTTTCGGACCCATTTACGCCGGTCGAGCTGAGGACGATAACGAGCGGCTGTCCGGCCTGCGGATTGTTGGCCCCGGTGGAATACGAGGCGGAATCCGTGCCGAAAGCTCCAGCAGCCAGCGAGAGATTGCTTGCCGAGGCCAGCATCGCGGAGCCCGCCCATAACTGGAGCGCATAGTTGAAGAGGCCTGCGTTAATGCGGCGACCGACAATCGCCGAGAGCGTATAGGTCGTATTGTTTTGCAGAACGACAGAAAGGGTCTGGGACATGGACACAGTGCCCGCGGCGTTGATCTGCATCCAGGCGAGGTTATCGCCATTCCACCATTTCGAGTTCCAGTTGGCGCTTATTACGCTTGAGGGGAATGCATCCGCGCCCGCTCCTGCTTCCGTGCTGGTTGAGGTAGCGGTCCAGTTTGCGACCGAACCGCTAAGCGGATAGGCGGCAAAGGCGGAATTCGGGATAAGGTTGCAGTATGGCCCGTTCGGCCCGGAGAGTGTCAGATTCGCGGTTTCAAACGAAGCATTCGGGACGGTAATCGATTGGGCAGCAAGGAGGCGGCCCAGAAACAACAGCACAATGAGTTTCCTTGGCATGATCGGATCATCCCACAAGTTGATTAAAAAGATCAACTAACGGGTAACCCATTCAACCGATTGGATTTAGAAGCGTAATCGTGATATTTTCTTCATTGATCGTCATCACTGGCAGGCACATACGGGCGGCTAGGGCGCTCCTGGGATGGGCGCAGCACGAACTCTCCAAGAAAGCTAAGGTGGCCCTTGGAACTCTGCGCAGAATGGAAGGATTTGACGGGCCGGTGAGCGCAAGAACAGAGTCGCTGACGCGCGTTGTGCTCACGCTGGAAAAAGCGGGCGTTGAATTCCTCGACAGCGGCAATCCTGGAGTGCGGCTGAAGCTACAGGGCAATCATTAGTCCGGCTGGTCGAGCTGGTCACAGCGGAAGGGGCGGCAAGAACGCAGCCGATGCGCTTCGATGGCGCGAGATTGAGTGGCTGACCTACCTAGCCAAGCGGCTGCGCAAACCCTTCGGCGCTCCTTTTGTAAGCGCGGGGTTGCTTCGCCCATGAGTAAGCGATCAGCGTTCTTAGTCACGGGCCGAAGTGAGGGCGCGATCAGCACCATGACCTGCTTCGGTGAATTCTCAACCTATTAGCAGGTGCGACTCTATGAGCGCGGCAAGTCCGGCACTTTTCTCGTTCTGCGTGCATACACGTCCGCACACCACACAATTGTAAAGCTTAATAATATTCACCTACACGAATGATTTTTACAGTGACTTTTTGTTTTGCAATTCTATCGTGGCCTGGCTTGCATAATCAAAACATATTACGGGAAGTAGTTATGAGTGCGGCAAATCCGGCAAGATCATTGTTTTTCCTGCCTCTCATTCTGGCAGTAGCGCCAACATGGAACTGGGCGGCAGATGAAGAACAGGAATCCGATCCCAAACAAGATAAACCTCACTATAGACTCGTGATGAGCGAAGATGACAAAGTATGCAAGCCGTTGGCAGGGCTTTATAACCGATTACTGGCCGAGTTTGCCGCTGAGAAACACTTCAACAACGTCATAACCAAGTATACCTGTGACGGCAAAGACGAACCGCGTGCGGGCTGTTACGAGCCCCACTATTGGGCAAGTAACTTTGAGGCGAAATATCCGGATGAATTTGAACGCATAGGGTTTATGCTCCCACCCGTAACGGAATTCTCCTACGTCACGAAAGTGCCCGAAGGAGTCGCCCTTGACCCGCACCGGCGGGCATCGCTGTATCTCGTCGATTTGTTCGACGAGGGAAAGCCAAGAATGATCCGGCTCTATGACCGTCCCTCCGGGAACTCAATCAGCGAGACGATCGTGGAGACCCTGAAGAAGGATTTAACCCAAGCCGACTATCGAGGCGACGATTCCGATGTGGACAGGGAAGTCGGATTCGGAGGGCTGCTTGCCGATCAGACCAGTAAGCATATCAGGCATATGCATGGATATTACTCCCTGACCAAATGGCCAGGGTTTGAGAAACAATATAAAGCATTCATCGACTCCACGCCAGATAATTACAACCAGTGGCACCCTAAAGACTGGCCGCATGCAATGGTGGGCTCCTATTCGATACGAATCATCATTCACGAAAACCATCCGTACTTCATCATGAACAATTTCATGAGGGGACGGCCAAAGAGTGATACCGAGAGCACTGTCCTGGTCTATCGTTGGACCAATACGGGCGCCGACGACATTTGTTATCTCAACAGTGGAGGCTGACTATGGCTAATAATGGAACGCTCTATACCGTAGTTCAGTTGATTGAATATTTCGAGCCATCTCGTACCGGAGTGTTTTATACCGACCCAGCCGGTGACGGCAGCATACAATTTAATTTTGGCGATGGGCTGGACATCACAACAAATGGTGCTCTTGCCATAGGTTTTATCTCCCAGGCCTTGAGCGACGCCGGTGCACTTCCGGCCACGATTGATACGATCGTCGGTGATTTGAACGCCTATGTATCTGATAACTCGCTAGTGACCAATAACGCAAGTGAATTGGTTAGTAAGCTAATCAACTTAATTATGGGCCTTGGCATTGATGTGGCAGAACTTGAACAGACAGTGACAGGGCTTTACCTGCAATACGAGTCCGCAACTAAATTCAATGGGATATTCTCTTCGATCTATCCGATTCCAGCCAATGTTCTCAGCGTAGTTGAAGACCTTGTATATACTGGTGGCCCCGGCAGGATAGGAGCTAGCGGAATACCCGGTCTAAACACCGCATTGGAGTCCGCGAATTGGGGCGCAGCGGCTTATGCAATTGAATCCGATCCGGTGGCACAAAATTATGTCGATGTACCCGAAGGAGGCTATGGACTGATCTACCGCCGCGACGCAGAAGCCATGATCATGCTTGGCTTTCAAGTGTCGTTGAATGGCGATAATACGATTAATAATATATCGCCAATAGCCGTCAATAATGCCGCAGTCGTGCAATACCAGCAACTGTTTGCAGCAAATGTTCCCGACAGTCTGGATACGACAAACAACGCCACCATTCAGTCGCAAATCATTTCCTATCTTTCAACCCAAGCCTACTACGTGCCGCAGACCAGCGACGGCACCACGGAACCTGATATTGTTGCGTCGATTATCTCTCAGTTCAGCAGCGTCATGCCTAGCGGCATTACCGCCACGACGATAGAGAACATTAATAGCGTATTCAGCGACACCAGCTATACGACCGGGGGGCTCGTTCACATACCGTTGGCATCGATGTCCGTCAGTTCCATCACCAATCTGCCGCTCCTGCCGCACGGACAGACCTACGTCTTCGACGCGGCGACGAGTATGGTGTATACGCTGGGCGCGAGCATTGACGGCAGCAACAGCAACGCGCTTATTCTGGACACACAGAACCCCGAAGGCACATATCCGGCGTTTGACGCGGGCACCTATTCCAACATTTCTTACAATTCATCCACTAACACGGTTGGGGTCACGCTGGTGGATGACTGCGGCGACCCGCTCGGTACGCTCGCGTTCAACACCGCCAGCGGTGCCGACACCTTCACCGCGAACGATGGTTATGTGATTACTCTCCCCTCGACCGATACCATGCACTTCACCAAAATTAACAGCGACCCCCTACAAGGGCTCATCAATTACATTTCCAACCTCTATGATGCGACGCAGTTGGAGGAAAACGACTTCAACTTCCTCAACCCCACCGGCTCGGCGTACACAGTGACGGGAACGGTCAGCGGCGGAAATGATCTCTTCACCCTCACCGCCAACACCCCCGGCGCGGGGATCACTGGAGACGCCACCAAGAACAATATCCTTTATATCGACCCCGCCACAGTAGACCTCGCGTCGGACACAATCAGCGACCTGCAGGAACTCGACACCGAAGGCGGCAACGTCACGCTGACGAACGCTCAGTTCAATGGGTTTTCCACCATCACCGGCGGCGGGGTGATCACGGCGGCGGATTCGGGCACGTTCGATCTCACGGCGGGCAATGTCAGCCAAAGCGCGGATTTCTCAAGTCTCACCGCGAGTGACTTGCTGGGCACCACGCTCATCGGCAACGGCGTCGCGGGTCAGACGCTGACCGCGAGCATCTTGGGCAACGACACGCTCATTGCCGGAAGCGGCGCGGGCGACACGCTGATCGCAGGCGCGGGCGTGGATACACTCGAAGGGGGCACCGGCGGCGATGCCTTCATCGCGGCGGGCGCCTACGGCACGTTTTTCGCGGCGACGGGCCTGGGCGGCAGCGTCACCTACGACCCGAGCCCCCTCGCGGCGGGCTCGGTCATCCAGGGCCAGGGCACGGGCAACAGCCTCGAAGTCAACGGCGACATCACCGGCGTTTCCATCTCCGGCATCCAGACGCTCATCACCGGAGAAACCTACGGGTTCACCGACGAAGGCGCTTCGACGGGCCTCACGAGCGACACCAGCATCACGCTCACGAACGCACAGTGGAACGGATTCAGCGCGCTCACCGATATCGCCTTAGGAACCGACGGCAGCTTCACCATCAATGCCGCGAATGATAACGCGGAAATGTTAGGAGTGCTTCTGAGGCGCGCTGCTTAATTTATTTTCTTAATCGCAGAAGCATATGGTTCCTTTGAACAAAAAAGAATACATAAGAAGTAAGTCGAATTTAGCGGCTGTGCTAGTTGTTGTTAGCCCTTTTTTTATTTTTGACTGGATAGAGTTCTTCGGCAGGTTTTACGCGCCCGAAACGGTGGGGCACTTCGCTTGCTTCATTTTACCTTTTGCAAAAATATCCCTTTTATTCTTCCCGCATCAGATGGCCGATTACGCGCAGGGCCAATGCGCCATGCAATCTCTTCATGAGCCAGCACTATCGATTATCTTCTACATGCTGAAGATAGCCGTTTCTTTAGTCGCAGGGGTAATTCTGCCATTTTGGATTTATATTGTCCCGGTATGGCTTCTGCCAAGCCTAAAAGAAAGGCGCTCGGATGCATCAGTAAGGATGAATAGTCTTATAGAGAAAGATGGCGGGATGATAGCTCAAATCAAGAAAATTGGACCAATCACAATTGGCTTCCTATTAATCTGTTTTTCTATTTTTGATGATCAGCATGTCGCACATTTCCAAATAGCGCCTATCAATAAGTTCATAGAAGATTGCATGTGCTCGATAGTGTTTGTTACTATACTGTGCTTTGTTGGCTATACTTCATCCTGGGTGTCCTATGGCCTGAAACAAATAAAATTCCCGATCAAACAATGAGCAATCCCATAACCCCAATGTTAATGGAGAAATAATATGCCTGCAGCACCACGTGGCGATATCCTTGATTTTATTATCGATACTACAACAGAATATTTGGAACAAAACCACAGCGCCAATGCAGGGTTCCCAATATAAAGGCTCTGAGAGGGGATGCAATACTTAGAAAGGCACTCGGCCTGGCTAACGCACATCCGAATAGCGGCAGACGAGCCTCGGGTTTCGAGCGATATTCGGCGTTGCCTTCCACCTCTTGACTTTAAACCCGATAAAATACATTATCGCGTTAGAAATGAACCGACGATAACACAGGGTTCAGTGCGATGGGCCATTAGACCATCCATTGCTCGATTTTCTTACTGATCCACTTACAGTGAACTTCCGGGCCAGCGACGCGTTTGATGCGTTCCGCTGCGTCTTCCGCAGGATTAACGATGATCACCTCGGCGGGACCAGTTGGTTTATGCCGTGTGCCATCAGCCTTTAGGCGACCGTGGATCTGATTGTAAAAGCCACAGCGGAAGATGAATTGGGCGTGTAAATCCGCCTCTGGCAGCGAATAGCCCAGAAAGACAATCTTTTTAGGAGTGCTGAGCACGTCGGTGCAGTTCTTCCACAGCTGGCGAAAGATGGACGGTCGGAAGTCCTTAAGATATGTGGGAGGAATGATCAATGGAGGATACTTCTTCCCAGACTTTGACTTGATATCCCGAGGATGCACGAAAGCATGAACACACTTCAGCTCATCTTTGTGATGAAAGATTTCGATTCGCTTCGACTCCGAAACCACGTCGATGTCAGTGCCCTTGTACCAGTTCAGTGACCCGTGGGGCTTCAACAAAAGAGGCCCCTTGCCAAGCGGATGCGATAGCCCATAGTTGAGGGCGGCGATCTGTCCGTCAAAAACGAGGTGATCAAGGATAAGATCCCAGTTGAAGGAAACGATTGCCGCTTTCTCCTCCTGAATTTGCTCAACGATCTTAGGCAGCCAAGGGGTCTGAATGGCTTCTTCGAAGAGATCATGGAACCATGAGCCCACAGTCAGTAGGAGGTTGTCATGGGCAGCTTCCAGCTTCTTCTTTGTAAAACGCCCCTCTGCGGGACGGCTCGATGTAAAGAGCTTTAAGTTCACATCGATCTCGGTCATGAGCCGCTCCATGTTGGGGAACGTCTTCGGTTGTTTGGAGCCGAATTCGGGGTGGTGAAAGGCAATAATTCTCCCGAGCTGCTTCCTCTCAGTAGCATGTAAATGTGTCCATACCTTGGTCAGCAGAGTATTGGTCATCGGGTATCCGAGCCCCGCAGAAAATCCTGCCCCGACCACATATACGGTGTCTCTGATCCTGGTTTTGGGACTCGACGGCATTTTGGCTCCCATTCTCTCTGACACTTCTTGCATAGAACTATATGGGTCGTTCAGCTCCGCGCTCCGGCGGAGGGCATTATTGCTTCGTTGTAACGCGGAGCGAGGGAACACTGCAATTAGAATTCGTTGAAGTCTTCCTCGTACTCGGGTTCGCCTCCGCTCGCGCGGGCCTCGTTGAGATCCTGTTCCGTATAAAGCCCGAAGTACTCGGCAGGCGAAAGTGTCGTGGTCGCAATAAAGGCGTCGCCGAGGCCGCAAGCCGACAACTTCGACAGTCCCGCAATTTTTAACCCGCAAGCTATACACTCGAATGCGGAGGGCAGCATCGTCTGCTTCTGCACAACGTGGTCCTGACCAATGTCGGTCGTGACGCTGCCTTGGCGTGAACCTCGCAGGAGTGCCGGGCTGCCGCATGATGGGCATACGCTCCGGTGGCCGGCGTGCCGGCCAGCCCAAGCAGTGGCCTGCTGTACTGACGCTGCGCGGTCTTCGTCATTCTTTGCCTCCCATAGGCGTTTGTGGGCCTCTATATCTTTCCCAACACTCTTTGCCGCCGTGTCCTGTATGGAAGCGATCAGTCCTTCTGCGAGTTCGACATCCGAAAATAGGTCGTCCAGGTCTTTTCCCATTGACCGAAGGAATACTTGGCAGCTTGCGTAGTATTGCGGTAGCCAGGCGGAGGTCCCTATCCCCGTGAAATAGTTCTCTCCGCTGTGAAGCTCAGCATTGCGATGTCCGCACTGTTCGACACACGCATCCCGCAGCTCCTTGATGAATTCGGGCACAAGCTCGTGCAGTATGTCGAGCACCTCTCTGGTTGGGATTGACAATGGCACGACTTTCTTGGCAGTCGCCGGATAGCCTAGGGCGTAATGAATGTGGCGCCAGTCTTTGCGGTCCGCGAGCAGAACAGGAGAAATGTTCGCCAGGGCAGCGCGGACAATGAGCTCAAGACTTAAACTTGCCCAAAGCCGGTGCTGCCAGTCGTCAGGGGTATGGCGCTCCATCTCTCCCACAAAAAGAAGGGCCTTGGCAAAGAGGGCCTCCGACGTCCATCCGTTCTGAGTGGGCACTCCGGTCATATATTGAGCTCCGAGAAGTATGCGCGCTCCAACAGCCGTCTCTTGGAGTCGGGCGGCACGGGATCTCGGCCATGCAGAATGCGCCAGTTGTCCACTAAGATCATATCTCCAGGGCGGCGTAAAGGAATTCGCGTGGCCGAGCGCACCCATTTCGCGTCACGCAGAAGCTGATCAAGATCCCGCGCCTGCTGGTTTAGCGGCTTCAGAAACATCGAGTCCCAGCGTCGAATGTCCTGGCCCGCCTGGCGTGACATCGCCCGTACGAGCCCGGAACATCCCGCCCGCTTCTTTCGCGCGCCGAATACCGCCTTGCGCATATCGATCGATCCCAGCGCAGGCGTTACCGCCGCCCACGGTAGGGCGAGCGTGCAGACATCCTCCGCAGGATTGATGCAACGTAGAACGAAATAGCGTGGCGGAATCGTCCAGTGCGCCAGATCCGTATGCAGTGGAAAGGCTCCAAGCCCATGAATGTCGCTGTACTGGTTATCGGCAACGCTGCTCGCGTCTCGCGGCCGTAGGGTCTGCACCGTCGGAATGCGGGTCTTGGGCAACAGCGACCGGATATCGAGGACTTTCCCTAGCGCCGAGGCGGCCTCCATGGTGGTCGATTGCGGACGAAGTTCACTTATCAGCACAAATCCGTCGCGTTCTAGATCATCATTCATGGGACTTTGCTCTATGAAGCGTGTGATGCCCAACCGGCAGCGTGAGAACAACACTGCATACCATGTCAAGGCTACAGGACCTACAACCGTGTTTTCAAGTGCCGCTGTGGCTGTATTGTCGCATTTCCGCACAACGCCCTTCCCTGTTTCTTTAACGCATGATAAAGGACATTATTATGCATTAAAAGGAGGGCGGACATGGATGCAGATCGAAATCGGGAGGATACAAGTGTTTTGTGGAAGGCCAAGCTGAGCGCATTTCGCAAGAAGCATAACTTGACCATTGAAGCCTTGGCGCGACTGCTTCCTGCCAAAGCTGAATTGGTGGCCGATTGGGAGAACGGCAAAGAGACGCCGCCTTCGTTGCTAAAGCGCGCTCTCCACAATCTGGATCACGACTTGAGCATCCGGGCATTGCAAGGCGCAGAGCGGAGTCCGCCGATCTACCGGTCCGGCCCAATGGCGCCTTTTCTGCAAAAGGAAGCCATTCTAATCAGACCCGTGGACGGCACTCCTGCCATTGGCCTATGCCAGCGGTTCAGCAGCGACCGACCGAGAGAAGAAACGCTGGGAAACGCACGGCTGCTCATCGCGGCGTACAACGCATTTGAATTGGCCGGAAGGACGCTCGGCATCAATGCCGTCTTATTTGCCGAGAGTCTAGCGGACGGCGGACTGGCCGAGTGTTGGAAAAGCGCGATCAAAAACTGAAGGAATCGCTCATGATCGATGGACCCCCTGCTCCACCCTCACCTTCAGGGAATCTTCCCTCCGTCGTTACGGATGAGCTGCCCGCCATTATTCACCGGGCGGGCGCCAATGCGGTCTTTGCGGCCAAGGAATTCTTCGAGGGCACACTGCGCAACGAACACACCCAGCGCGCCTACCGCCACGCGGTAAAACGTTTCCTCAACTGGGCCGAAAAACACGGCGGCGGCGAGTTGACGCAGATCGCCCCCTGGCACGTAGGGCAGTATTTTGCCCAGCTCGCGAAAACCACCAGCATCGCCACGCGCAACCAGCATCTGTCCGCCTTGCGGCATTTCTTCGACGGCATGGTGACCCGCCATGCCATCGTGCTCAACCCTGCTCTCTCGGTGCGCGGCGAGCGCTACAGCGTACTGGAAGGCAAGACCCCGGAGATCCCGATTCCGGACGCCCGGAAACTACTCGCATCCATGAACACCACCCATATCGTGGGCCTGCGCGACCGCGCCCTCCTCGCCGTGCTCGTTTATACAGGCTCGCGCGCTGGGGCGGTGGCCAAGCTCAAGCGAGGCAACTTCTACCGCGCGGGGGACCAATGGATGCTCCACTTCGAGGAGAAAGGCGGAAAGTCGCGGGAAATCCCCGTGCGGCACGATCTTCAGGAAATGATCTCCGCCTATATCGACGCGGCGGCCTTGAGCGACGCCCACAAGGATACGCCGCTCTTTCAAAGCGCGCTCAAAAGGAAGCGAAGGCTTTCCGGCAAGGCCATCCACGTGAACGACATCTGCCGCATGATGAAGCGGCGCCTGAAAGACTTCGCCATGCCCCTGCTCTACTCGCCCCACTCATTCCGCGTCACAACGATCACCGACCTGCTGGAGCAGAACGTGCCGCGCGAGGACGTGCAGCACCTGGCCGGCCACGCCGACCCGCGCACCACCAACCTCTACGACCGCCGGGAGCGCCGGATCAAGAAAAACATCGTGGATAAGATTTCGGTTTGACCGGAATGAAGCACAAGGCTGATCGTCTATTCCGCCAGGCGATGTTGGTCATTCGAGTGTTTCCACCGCTAACAGCCTTTCTTGCGGTTCGATCTCATCATCGTCGTTCCATTCCGCTCGAATCGTAGGCGGCCTATCGCTCGTTAGAGCTAGGGCCTTCCTCAGCTTATCTCGCAGCACCTCTTTGCGTGCTTTAAAAAAGGTTATGAAGCGCTTGAACTCCAGTCCGACGGTTTCCGGGAAATAGTTGGCACTGGCAAATGTTGCCTGCTCAGATTCGGTCATTTTGCCGACCCACTCTTTCAGGGGCGTGGCGTTCTTGCTGATATTTTGACGTCCATTCATCAGTTGAAGATTGGGAACGCAGTCACAGCAGTCCCGCCACTCCTGCCATTGTTCCTTTGGTACCCCCAACTCCCTGAACTTCTCTTCAGTGAAACCGGCCGCCGGATGAATGTGATCCTGATGGAACGCCACCTCGTTGTAGCGCAACTGCGGGTAAAGAAGCGAGAGAACGAAAAACGACGACGGACCTTTCATGCTCTGCAAAAATCTCTCGATGTCCCCTTCGGTCACGGAAAGCGATTTCTGCTGGGGTAATTCGATCTTCAGAATCTTCTCGAAGGAGAAGCCGACGGAAGCCGGCGCACTCGCCTCCGCTTCAGCTTCCTCGCGAATCGACTTCCGCAGGTTTGAGATGATCTGTTCCTGCCCACTGCCGTAAATTCCATTCAGCAGGGCGTGAATCAGGTACTTTCGCATGCCGTCCTTCGATGCCTTGCTCTGGTCGCCGCCCTTGTAGAGGTAATAGGCAATGATGATGGTCGCATTCTGCGAGGTAAGTACACTGCCGCTGAAGCCAAATTCGACGAGCAGCTCCACGGTCCTTGTAACCGCTTCGGCGATCTTTGGCCATTGATCGCGGATTCTCTGCACGTTCTCGGCCTTAAACGAGTTGACCTTATAAACCACAGGTCCGTCGCTCATAATCAGACAGCAGCGCATCAGATATTCATTGCCGAAGTTGAATCCGTCACCCATTTCGTTAATGGTCTTAAGCAGCGTTTCAATCAACTCGCGGCCATTGTCCCATGTAGCCACAATGGTGGAGAAAAGCAGATCTGTTTTGCTGAGAACCGTGCCTCCGCTATTCACTCGAACAAAAATCTTTAGAATGTCTTCGAGATCATCCTTCGCTACCTCAAAGTAGTTAATCAACTCGTCTTTCTGGATGCACTTGTGCAGAGTGTCCAGCCCGCGCCGTATCAGGCGATGCTGCGACGGCTCCAAGAGCGCCGTCTTCTGTTCCTGGGTCGATGCTTGCTCTTGAAAGCGGTCTATAAGGCGGTCGAATTCCGGTTCCTCGTCCCATGAAAGAACCTGCCCGACTTTCATCCAAAACATCGCTTCTTCTCTGGGGGCCGCGCCTTCCGCCGGCGCTACTTTGCGCGTCATGTGGGACTTAGCTCCCGCTTCGGTCAAAAACCGGAATTCAAAGTTCCGATCTTCTTGCGTCTCGATTTTGTCTTCCGCGTCAATGATGTAAGGGAGGGAGAGGAGGTTGAGATAAAGGCTCATCTTCTCATAGGCGTTCGGATTCGAGACCCGTTTGTATGGGGCTTTCTCCGTATGAGTACCCATGAGCCCTATGTACATGGAACTTAGGCGTTGCTGGCCGTCCAAAACGCCCGTGATTTCCGGATGCAGAAATGCTCCCGTCTTGCGGCGATTGTAAGGATGCCTTTGGTCGTATTCCTTAAGAAAGTCGTAAAAGACATAACTCTCGGCCTTTTGTCGCTGCAATCGCCAAAACAGGAATGTTCCAAAAGGGTAGTTCCGCATCAACGAATCAAAGAGAAGTTCGATTTGATGCTTCTCCCAGACGAACTTTCTTTGTAGCGCCGGAAGGTAGATCTTGTTCTGATCGATGTCAGCGATCACCTGTTTGATGGAACATTTCTTATAGCTCATACGAAACCCATCCTCGCGGCTAGAGTAGGCTGGCTAATGGCGTCGCCGCAGATTACCAGCCCACCTACGGGAGTCAAAGGGCAAACAACAGCTTTCGCGATTTCCGACGCCGGACCGCCTTGGCGCGCCTCAAGATTAATCGTCGTCCAGTCCCCAAATTACCTCACAGGCCAGGTACTCGACGACAACGAACCTTACCATAACCGCATCCTCCGCAATGGCGAAATAGCGATATTGCCCTTCCTGCACGTCGATCCAGTCGGAGTCGAGTGGGGCGGGAGTACCCGCCATGGAGATGGCGACGCGCTGCAACGCTCTCGTGCCGACTTCAGGCCACGCGCTCGGGGTTGGAGGGTTCTCGAAATGTTCACGGGCCTGCGTATCGAGCGTGTGCAACGGCACAAACATGACATGCGAAGGTTCTTCCGGCTTCTGCTCGTCCAATTCATAGACAGCGTGCCCCCTGGCCAACTTGAGCACCACGCTACGAACCCTGTCGATCTCCGTTTTGAAAACAATTTCTCCGTTGGCGGCGACTGTACAGGCCTGCATAATGCGCGCTGCAAGCGCCGGAGAATCCTGAAGTATTCGCCGGATTTTCGGTCGTTCGACTCTCTCGATTGAGCCGGTCCTGGCGCATTCGATCAGGCAGGCGAAATATTCCTCGTCGAGGGAGAATCCCTGGTTGCATTTAGCGCAGGCCGGCAACACAGGCAGATTCTGGGGTTTTTTGCCCAACGCCGCGAAAAGGTTCAATCCAGAGTCTATTTCGAACTCAGGTATCCAGCGGCGATATGAGTAAAAAGGGAAAGACCTTGGATAACTGTGATTACCTGAAAAACGACAGCAACTTTCGCTAATAATTTCCATACGGCTGGCCCACTATATTTGTTGCTGCTTCGCCAGACTCCAACAGACCAAATTATCCCATATGCGATATCCAGGCAGGTAAACGCATCCATCAAAGCAGATGCCGCGTGAGCGAAGCGAGGACTTGTCACAGTGTCTAGTTCGGCGACAATGCCATAAACGGCGCTGAAAACGAGGACTCCGTAAAGCCAAAAAGCTTTAGCAAGAGGAATTTCACCCAACCATAGTTGGGAAACCCATGAATGTTTTCGTTCCTGCTTAATATCCATGTCAACGCCCTTTGGTATGTTGTGGGTTGCCGTTCATGCCCCTGTAGAGCGTTGCCTTGTGCACACCGAAGGTCTTGGCCACTTCCTTGACCGTGCGGCCCTCAGCGATGAGACGTGCTGCTAATGCTGTTTTCTCCGTATCAAGCTTATTGGGCCTGCCGAACCTGACTCCGCGCTTCATCGCTGCACTTCTGCCAGCGCCGGTGCGCTCGCGGATCAGTTCCCGCTCGAACTCCGCAAGCCCGGCGAATACGGTGAGCACCATGCGGCCTGCGGGGGTAGTGGTGTCTGCCCATGGCTCTGACAGGGATTTGAGTCCGGCTCCGGCCTGAGCAATTACATCGGATATTTCCAAAAGATCACGAGTGGAGCGCGCCAGGCGATCAAGCTTCCAGACAATGACCGTGTCGCCGTCGCGGAGTTGCTCCAGCATCTTGGCAAGCTCCGGGCGCTGTCGATGCGCCCCGGAGACCTTCTCCTGAAAAATGCGCTTGCATCCCGCCTGCTTCAGTTTCTGTTGCTGGATTTCGAGTTTCTGATCTTCGGTGGATACGCGGGCGTAACCAACATGCATGGGGGTACTAAAAGCAGTTGCAAATATCGTCGCGGAACATTAGCGTTTCGCGCCTATGTTATGCAACAACAAAAAGCGAGCAATTGTGCGGAGCCGTCTTTTTTCGCAAAACTTACAACTTTTGCGACACGGGGGAGAGTAATGGATAACCCCGGCAAGCGCCTCATCATCCTTAGCAGCGCTGAAATCGATGCCCTCTATGGGCGGCCGCGTTTCACGCAGGAAGAGCGTGCCGAGTATTTTGCCTTGTCTGATTCGGAGAAGACCGCCCTGGGCCAACTGCATTCCTTCAAATCCCGAGTGTTCTTTATCCTGCAATTGGGCTATTTCCAGGCCCGTTGCATGTTCTTCATCTTCGACTTACGGGATGTGGCGGAGGATGTGGCGCACATCCGGGAGAGATACTTCCCCGACTTCGATGATGCCGATCCGGAGATCGCAAAAGGCACACGCCTTAAGCAGCAGCAATTGATCCTTAGCCTCTGCAATTACCGGGATGCAAGTGCAGCGACACAGAGGACGCTGGAGGCGCGCGCCAGACAGGCGGCGACGGTTTGCGGTAAGCCCATCTACGTGTTCCGGGAATTGATGCACTACCTGGCTGAGCAGCGTGTTGTTGCTCCGGGATACAGCGCCATGCAGGACATTGTCGGCGGGGCGCTGGCCCATGAACAGCGCCGCCTTGCGGGCATTGCAGAGGATGAGGTTGACCCGTCCGCTAAGGAAGCCCTGAAGCGCCTTCTCGAAGACACGCAGGGGCTGCACGAAATCACCCTGCTGAAACGAGACCCGAGGGATTTCAGCAATCATGAGATCAGGCGGGAAGTCCGGCGGGAGGAACAGACGCGCACGTTGTACCAGCTTTCGCAAAGGCTGCTCCCGCATCTGAAAATCTCCAACGAAAACATCAGATACTACGCCTCGCTGGTGGATTATTATACCGTCTACAAGCTTCGGCGGATGAGTGAGTCCACCGTCTATGTTTATCTCCTTTGCTTCATTCAGCATCGTTACCAGAAACTGCACGACAATCTGATCCAGAGCCTGCTGTATCACGTCAGGAAGCATGGCGAAGGCGCTAAGCAGGCCGCAAAAGAACTGATCTGCGATTTCCGAGTCCCGGCGAATGCCGACTTGCCGAAGGCCGGGCAAGTGTTGAAGATATTTACGGACGACGGCATTGCCGGAAGCGCTTCGTTCGAGGAGGTGCGACGGAAAGCCTTCGCCATGCTAAGCGCTGAGAGGCTCGATTCGGTCGCCGACTACCTGTCCACGAAAGCACGATTTGACGAGACGGCGTTTCAATGGAAACATCTCGACAAAGCTGCACACACGTTCAAACTCGCACTACGACCCGTCATCCAGGGAATTGAGTTTGCGGCAGCGGCGCCGGATGATCCGCTCATCCAAGCCGTGCAATTCCTAAAAGAGGCCTCGCGAAACGGCAAGGCGCTCGGAGCATACAAGGAAAATGCCCTGCCAATGCAATGGATGCCGGACAAGATGAAGCGCTATCTCTATGGCAGGGACGAAAGCAACCGGAAGAGGGTGCTGCCGGATCGCTACGAATTTCTCCTTTACCGGCATTTGCGCCATGGCCTGGAAGCAGGTGACGTATTCTGCCGCGACAGCATCCGGTTTCGCAGCATGAAAGACGATCTCCTCGATGACGAACAGTGGCAGGACAAAGACCGGCTGATTGCCGAGTCAGGACTGGATATCCTCCAGCAGCCTATCAAGAAGCACTTAAAAGAGCTGGAAGAGCAGCTTGAGATACGCATCGCAGAGGTCAACCGGCGCATCGCCATGGGAGAGAACAGGCACTTCAAGATGAAGTCGGGCGGGGCTCGTCCACGCTGGACGCTCGAATATCAGGGCGAGAGCGAGGCAGCGAATCACTCCTTCTTCGATCAGCTTTCGCAGGCGGATATCAGCAGTGTGTTGCATTTTGCACAACGGGAGTGCCGGTACATGGACGCTTTCACCCATGTCCTTGGCCGCCATGCCAGGCAATCGCCAGACGCGCCCTCCCTCATCGCTTGCCTGCTTGCCTGGGGCACTAACATGGGCATCGCCCGAATGGGCCAGAGATCCGATATCGGCTACCATACGCTCGTCTCCATGTCCGACAACTTTCTGCGTCCCGAGACATTACGGGAGGCAAACGACCGGGTCAGCAACGCAATCGCCACTCTCCCCATCTTCCGCCATTACGATATCGGTGATGTCGTGCATTCCAGCAGCGACGGCCAGAAATTCGAGACCAGCGTCCGCACCTTCAACGCGCGCCATTCTCCCAAGTATTGGGGGCTAAAGAAAGGAATCGTCCCCTATTCGGCTGTTGCCAACAACGTACCCATCAACGCTTTTAATATCGGCGCAGACGAGCATGAGAGCCATTTTGTCTTTGACATTCTGTTCAACAACACCACCGACATCCAGCCAGAGATTCACTCCACGGACACCCATGGCACCAATCAGCTCAACTTTGCGCTACTGCATCTGTTCGGTTACCAGTTTGCCCCGCGCTACAAGGATCTCTGCGATAAAGCCCGCACATCCCTCACCGGATTCAGGCATACAAGCCGCTACGGCGATGCCATTCTGAGGCCCGCCCGGAAGATCCGAGAGAAGGACATTATCCGCGAATGGGATGAGTGTCGGCGCATCTTCGTATCTCTGGCGCGGAAGGAAACCACGCAGAGCACCATCGTCCGTAAACTGAGCTCTCACGCCCGCAACAGCAGGACAAAACGGGCGCTTTGGGAATATGACAGCATTCACCGCAGCCTGTACCTGCTCAACTATATCGACTCACCGGCATTGCGGCAGCATGTCCAGAAAGCTCTTAACCGGGGCGAAAATTATCATCAGCTCTGCCGTGCGGTCTCTTTCGCCAGCTTCGGAAAACTCCGCTTCAAGACCGAGTACGAGCAGGAACTTTGGTCGGAATGCAGCCGCCTGATTGCCAATTGCATCATTTTTTACAATGCCTCACTCCTTTCCCGCTTTCTGGAGTATAGGGAAAAGAGCGGCGATACAAAAGGCGCGGAGGCGGTCAAGAAAATCTCCCCCATCGCCTGGCAGCACATCAATCTTCATGGGCGCTACGAGTTCCAAAAGTTGCCAAACCCCTTGGACGTGGACGCAATCATCCAGAAGATGACCGGATGCCGCCTAGACCATCACATGGCGGAGGCAGCATGAATCTGGATTGAACCTTTTCGCGGCGTTGGGCAAAAAACCCCGTCATCCGTCACAGCAGCGCAGAAACTCTCAATGGCGACTTGTGCTAACCAGCCCTTCGCAGCGGCAATCAGGGTCTACTTGTCCCCTTCGGCAGGGATTCCCGCCGCGTATCTAAACCACTCGTCCTTCAAAAGGAATTCACGGAAGCCTGTGGCAATCGGTTTGGGGGCTTTCACAAGGTACTCTACGGCCTTTTGGAGGGCACCGGAATCCAGGGTTTTCAAGTGGGATAGGGCTGCTTCGTGAAACCTGTCCGGTTGCCGCTCTGGAAAGTTGGCAGGCAGGTCGGTCCATATGACATACCGAATTTCGTTTTCTCTCGCCCAGCCTCCTATGGCTGCGACCACCTTTTCATCTCGTCCTCTCGCGTCCCCAGTGATCAGGTTGATATATCCGATGTTCTTCGTCGTCGTCCCCTCTCTCCAGCGGAGATCGCACACAACATCTTGCGGATCGCTCCGGGTGCTCAAGGAGTAGAGGGTTTCAACTTCCGTGCCTAATGAGGCATCGATTACGAGCGTTAGCGCCTTCTTGCGGGATTCTGATATTCGACAGAATTCTAAAGGAAGCCAAGGTCCACCAGGCCTCCATCCAGTCAAGTGCCGATCAAATTCCGGTCGGGGGTCCCAGATCAGCGAGCCCCATCCTAGAACGGCAATCCTATTTACGAAAGTCAAGGTGTCTCCGTACTTTTAGGCGGGAAGTGGCGCTGCCGCCTCTGATGCAAACTTCACTGCTTTTGAAAAGGGCGGGAGCGAAAGCCGGGAAGGGCCTTTTGTGTTCTCCTGAACCATCACCACAGCCCATTTTTGGGCGCGAGTCAACCCGTTATAAAGCCGACGGCGCAGTGATTCGAGATCACCTGCTACGGCGAATGGCCATAAAATAATCACTCCCTCGAACTCACGGTTCTTGGCTTGATTGATAGTCATGGCGCGGATGATGCCCGGATGCCCGGACGGTGCGTACGCGCGGCGGGACTGAAGAATCCGGTCAATGGCGATCGTAATCTCGCCGGCGGAAAACTGAGCCTGTCCCCTGACCCGGAGCTTTCTCTCCGCCCACTGGAGAAGATCCGCCAATGCGCCAGTATCCCCAGAGGCGATGGTCCGCAGCACCTGCAGCGTGGTGCCGTTAACCAGACTTCCAAGTGTGTCAATGACGGCGGCTTTTTCTTCCTCCACATTTGATTCCCAGACGATGCGAAACGGCCCAACGGCGCTCGGTATTCCTTTCGGAGTGATTGGGGCGGAAACCAAACGGGTCACGACGTCCCGAACAAATCGATTCTTATCTGGGCCAGTGGGAGTGAGAATTGCGACGTCCTTCGATTTCTTCCAATAAAGCGTTCTCGCTATGCCGCCAGCGGCCGCGTTGGCGTTGCGTCCAGGAAGAAGCGTATTCCCAAGGATGTCTCCACAGTCCTGAGTTGACCTCAACTGGCTAGCGGCGTTCAGCAAAATGGCGGTCTTTGTTCTCCGATTTCCCGTGAGGACATTCTGTTTCCCTGCCCCTCCATGCAGCCACTGGACGGCCGTATTCGCGCCATCGGGCTGCAGATCCTGGAATTCGTCAGCAGCGGCAATTACATGGCAACACGATTCAATCCCCTGTATAATGCACAGCCGGTCTCCCCGGCAGTCTTGAAGCTCATCCACGACAATCATCGGATAGCGGACTCTGAGCCACCCGGACACGCATTCGCGACCCAATAGCAGGGCTGCCACTCGGCAGATGCCTCCAAAGTCCGCGGAGGCGCCCAAATCGAGGCCGGGCTCCACTTCTCTTGCCAAGGTGCGCCATCGAAACACAACCTGCCTCGCCAAACTGTCGACAGTGCAGGCGATGAACCGGCCCCTCAGGGCAGTTACGCCCGCAAGCCGGTTGTGCATGCGACGCCGCGATCCGTGCATGTACGTCAGCCCGAGGACTGCCTGCGCCTCGATAAGCGGCCGATCCTTAAGGAGCACCTTAAGCGCCTCTATCAGCTGATAGGTCTTCCCACAACCAGCCGGGCCTTCGAAATATTCAAGACTCAAGAGCAATCCTCCAAACAGATGTGGCGGAGGTGCTGCGGGCTGGGTCGGCCTTTGCGAACTTTGATGTATTCTTGGTCCCTGTTGTATCGACAAGGGCGTTCAGAACCTCGCGAATTCTGGATTTGGCCGGCTCAGAGGTTAGAATTGCGGTAGCGATTGCCTCGTGGGCGAGGAAATCCGTTTTGGCTCCCTTGTCATTGTTGGGCGTCTTGATCCAGTTAACGATCTCAGCGATTGTGGCCGGCGCTACGCAATCACGGCATCAACGGCTATGCGTTCGATTTCATCGTCGCGGACCAGAGCTGCCACACGCGGTGTGGCACGCTCGGGATGCGGCAGCACCCAGGCAGCGCCGTGCCTCTGAATATCGCTGATGGTGCAATTCCGTTCTTTCTGCAGCTCCCGCTGACGCCCCTCTAGCCTGCCATTCAGCTCATCGAGACGGTCCTCGGCCTGTTTGGTATTTGCTGCAAGGAGCGGGCTGGAATCGCCGGTCTGCTGCTGGTCGATAAGCTCAGCAAGCTTTAGATTCTGGCGGTGAATCAATTCGTTAAGGCTGATCTCCAGGTGATGCGCGACAGTCTTGATTTCTTTCTCGCGCTGGGCGGCAACCTCGGCCAGAAATGGTTCAAGCGCATCCTGCACAAGGAAATGTTCCAGGGAGGTTTGATCTTTTCCGACGTCCGCAGGAACATGCGTCCCCGAGGGCGCGGGCACGAGGTCCAGCAGTAGCGTCGGCTGACGCACGGTCAGGATACCGGTGATCTCTTCCAGCACGACGAACAGGCGGCGGTGTAGCACACGTCCCAAGCCGTCACGGATAGCGGCAGAGTAAACCGAGAGTCGAGCCGGTAAGCTCCGGTGAACGTCAAAGAAAACCGCTCCCTTGTCCATTTCCGAACGGACATTCTCAAGGAGGTCTTCACGGACCACCTCAAACAAGGGATGGCCGGGCGTCACCCAGTCGTATGTGGGCAGTTTCTTAAGGATTTCTTTGTCGAATACGACCTGCTTGTATTCGCGTCCCAATTTTCCAAACCTCGGCTCCAGCCGCTCACCGAGGGGCCAGAGGTGGCGCGGCACCTTGGGAATCCTGTAGGTATGCTGCCCCTTCGCCTGCTCGCCCACTTCAACGCCAGTGATCGGGGCTGCCTGGAGAAAAAAGTCCTCAATGACTTCGGGCACGAGGCGCCGCTCTTTTGCTTCGGCGGACTTGCCGACAATGGCGGAGAGATTGAGCTCGCGTTTTGCCAGTCCTTCCAGCGTGGAATTCGTGATGCTTCTGAAGTGCTCTGGGTCCACCTGCTCGACGATGCGCTGTTTGATCAGCTCTTCCGTCATCTGATTGTGCGCATACATGTCGCGTAGCATTCTTTCGAGCTGGTTTGCCGGGAAAACTTCTCCCAGCACATTGAATACTTTGCCAGTCCGCTTGGGGTCCAGATCTTTTTCAATTTCTTCAATGCGCTCAAAGAGTTTCTGAAGCACCCTGCCCTCGCGGGTGTTTGTCGTGACGAAATTGAAGATCAGGCAATCCTTTTCCTGGCCGTAACGGTGGATGCGGCCCATCCGCTGCTCAAGGCGAACCGGGTTCCAGGGGATGTCGTAGTTGATCATCAGCCAGCAGAATTGCAGATTGATACCTTCGCCCGCGGCCTCGGTGGCGACAAGCACTTGGCATGACTCGCGGAATTCACGTTCGGCATAGATCCGGGTGCCGGGCGTGTCGCGGTCTCCGATCTTCATCCCGCCGTGAATCTGCGTGACGGTGAGCCCCCATTCGCGCAATTTACCGAGGGGACGGCCGTCTCTGCCGTCGCCTACAAGAAAATCGAGCGTGTCCTTGTGCTCCGTGAAAAGCAGAAGCTTCATTGACGGATCGGCGAAGAGCCCCTCTTCCTTGAGCAGCTCCTTGAGGCGCCTGACTTTGACTTCCGCTTCCTGTTTCTCCAGTATCTTGGCCTGGCGGATGAGCTTTTCCAGGTCGGCTATCTCTAGCCTCAGGTCATTTGGATCGAACGACGCCACGGCCTCTTCGAGTTCCGAGAGAATCTCCTGGCGCTCTTCGTCGGTGAGGTCCTCAAAATCTTCCGGCAACCGTTTGGAAATTTGCTCCTGCCGGTATTTCACAGGGTCTTCCAGAATCTTTTCGCGCTTCTCCTTCATGCGCTCCAGCGTCCTGCGCACGGCATAAATACTGGAGGCAAAGCGCCGCTGCAGCATCGCCATCGTGAATCCGACGGCCCGGCCGCGCGCCGAGTCCTCCCGTGCGGCTTTAATGGACTGATCTTCTACATACCGAGTGAGCTGGTCGTAGAGGTCAAGCTCATCGTCGCTGATCTGGAATGGTGTCGTATGAACGATGCGCTTGGTGAATAACGCCTTCACTATCCCGGTTTCGGGGTCCGGGAAACTGACAAGGGCCTCCTTAAGGCGGCGAAGGTAAAAGGGCGCTTCGTGCTTCGCCATCGCCTCATCGAGGCTCTTGATGTCGCCGTAAACGTCCTTGTCGAGCAGCGACAGGAAAAGGCGAAAGTTCTCCGGGTCACCTTTATGCGGCGTTGCCGTCATCAAAAGATAGTGGTCCGTCATCTGGGATAAGGATTCGCCCAGCTGATAAGCGAGGGTTTTCTTATCCGCACTGTAGGCGCTCATCTTATGGGCTTCGTCCACGATAATGAGGTCCCAGTTGCTCCTCATCAGCGATTCCTTCGCGTCATCGACACGCGAAACCCACGAAACGGAAGTGATGACCTGGTTTTTCTCCTGCCAGGGATTCATGCCGTAATTGGCGCGGAGCACATCGCTCCTGACAACCTCGAAGCTCTCGCGGAATTTGTCCTTTAGTTCCCGCTGCCATTGGAATGAAAGATTGGCCGGTGTGACGATGAGCGTCCGCTTCACGAGTCCCCGAATCTTGAGCTCCTTGATGAGGAGGCCCGCCATGATTGTCTTTCCGGCGCCTGGATCGTCGGCCAGCAGAAAACGTATTCGCGGCAGTTTAATGAAATAGTCGTAGACTGCCTCCAACTGGTGCGGAAGCGGGTCTACGCGGGCAATGGAGAGGGAGAAGTAGGGATCGTATTCGTAGGCGAGCCCGAGGCGCATGGCCTCGACGCCAAGGCGGAATTTGGCGGCGTCACCGTCGAAAGGCTCCTGGGCTGGTGAGGAATGAAGCTGCCCGAGCTGCTCTGCACTTAGGATCGGTTCATAGACGGAATTGGATCGGACACCCTTCCCTATTAGCTTGACTGAACTACCCATCGACACCGCGAGGATGACTTGTACGGGCTCCGGAAACAGCGGTCCGTAGACGGTGACGTTTTGTTTGAGCTCTTCAGGCAGCATCGTTCAGATTTCCGTTCGCACATTCCATTTTCAGTGTTGCCAGCGCAAACTCTGATAATTACAAGACTTATCAGGCCGCGCTTTGGCTGTCATTCGTATTAAGAAATACGATTGTACCCGCATTACGCGGCCGGCAAGCGTAGGCAGAGGCCTGCAAGGCCGCCTTGACATTTACGCAAATAACGTATCTAATTACGTAATATGCGTACTCTCCGTACACTCGATGCGCTGCTGCCGAAGACCCGCCAGGGAATCCTTGCGGCAACACTCGTGCAACCCGAGAAGGCTTGGTATGTCTCGGAATTGGCGCGCCGGATGGGGGTGCCCTCGTCAAGCCTGCAGCGGGAGCTGCGCGACTTGAGCGAAGTGGGCATCCTCAAAACCCACAGGCAGGGCCACATGGTGTACTACCAGGCCAACACGGATTCGCCCGTCTTCCCCGATCTTCGCGGATTATTGTTCAAGACGGCGGGACTGGTTGACGTTTTGGCGGATGCGCTCAAGCCACTGGCGGCCAGGCTGCGGGCCGCATTTGTTTACGGCTCCATCGCCGCGGGCAGCGAGCAGAGCGACAGCGATATCGATCTCATGGTGGTGGGCCAGGTGTCACCGGCGGATCTCGCATTGCCGCTGCGACGCGCAAGGGAATTGCTTGGCCGGGAGATTAATCCGACCGTCTACACCCCGGCGGAATTCAACAAGAAACGCGCGGCGAACGACCCTTTTTTGAAGCAGGTATTGGACAAGCCGAGGCTCTTCGTGTTAGGCAACAAGGATGAGCTGGGCAAAGTTGCTGGCGGATAACCGTGTGACGGCACTGCCGCCGAACAAGGCGGAGCTCGATAATCTGCGCTCGATTGTGTCCCGAAGCCTAAAAGATGTGGGATCGGCCGGTCTATCGGCCGACGCGCGCTTCACCATGGCCTACGACGCTGCCCGGACATTATCGTTGCTCATCGTGCGGGCGACTGGGCACCGCCCGCGAACGGTGGGTGCCCATTACAACACGTTTCTGGCGCTTGAAGCGGCGGACCCGGCGTTTGCGAAATTGTCCGCTTATTTCGATGGGTGCCGGATAAAGCGCAACAGCTGCGAGTATGATTTCGCGGGTGGCGTTTCCGATACGGACGCCGACGGTTTGCTGAAAACGGTGCGGCAGTTTGCGATGGATGCGGAGGCATGGATCTATGCGCACTACCCGCACCTGGCCTGAAGTTATCGGTTTGAAAGAATTCCGGTCATGAAATCTCGCGTCACGGTCGATGAAGCTGGCCGAATCAGCATCCCCGAGTCGGTCTTGGATGAGCTGGATCTTAAGCCCGGTGACGCCATAGAAATCGAGCGCAGCGGCGAGGCACTCCTACTGCGCCCCGTTCCTGAAACCCCGAGGCTTACCAAAGAGCAGGGCGTATGGGTACTAAATACCGGGGAGCCCGTGCCCGCCTCGGCCACGAACGAGGTGGTGGAGCGAGTAGCCTTGAGCTTCCAAACCTATCCTCATCGAGAGGTATGTCGGGGTATCCGGGAACGGGATTTTCTTAGGAAAGGCGCGTAGTGTTAAATAATCTGTTAAAGGACGTGTTAAGCGGTGGACGAAAATGGGCAGGGCCTTGAAATATCTACCGGTTTTGACGGGGGCTCGTCAACGAAACCACGAAGTGCCGTCAGCATAACCCCGAAAGCCTGTCAACGAAACCACGAAATAAAATTTTCGAAAACCTTCAACTTTCCCGTCAGCGAAACCACGAAGGGGGTTGTTCTGTCAGCGAAACCACGAAAATAGTGCTTGCGTCAACGAAACCACGAAGCTATGGTCTGTCGTCAGGAAAACCACGAACCATGAATTGTGCATGACGACAGTTGACGAAGTGCCCGCTGACGCGCTGTTCCGGGACGATAAGAATCCCGCCAAGTCCGCCCTGCTCCCGCAGCGCCATCCCAATCACGATCTCTTCATCTGCGACGTGCTCGATGCCATTCCCAAGGACGACATGGCGAGCATGGAGCATCCGATCTTCTCGCTTGCCACCAAGGCGGACACCCGCATACTCCGCTATGAACACCGCAATGTAGTGGTCGAGATTGCGCCCAGCGTGCGGGGACTGGCAACGATCTACGACAAGGACATCCTTATTTACTGCATTTCGCAGGTGATGGCGAAAAAGAATGCCGGTGAACCCCTAGCCCAGACGCTGCACCTGAACGCCCACGAACTGCTGGTCTGGACGAATCGCGAGACCAGCGGCGACGGCTATCGCCGTCTGAAGGACGCTTTCGAGCGCCTGAGTGGCACCCGAATTACTACGAATATTAAAGCCAACGGCGAGGAGATCACCGAGGGTTTCGGGCTGATCGAGAGCTGGCGGGTGGTGAGGGAAACGAAATCCGGCCGCATGAGCGAACTCAAGGTGCGCCTCTCGGACTGGGTATACCGGATCATCCAGGGCTCGGAGGTACTGACCTTAAGCCGCGATTATTTCCGGCTCAGGAAGCCCATCGACCGCCGCGTCTATGAGCTGGCGCGCAAGCATTGCGGTGAGCAGGACGAATGGAAGATCGGCCTGGAGCTGTTGCACAAGAAAACCGGCGCGAGCAGCCACTACCGCGAATTCAAGTCGATGATCCGCGAGCTGGTGCAGAACGACCACCTGCCTGACTACCAGGTATCCCTCGAAGACGAGATGGTGATTTTCAGGAACCGGATGAACTGGCAGCCCGCCAAGTCTGAAGTCCGCTATCCGGTGCTTGACCCCGAAGCTTACCATGACGCCAAGCTCGTAGCCCCCGGCTACGATGTCTATTTCCTGGAGCAGGAATGGCGCGACTGGTGGGTGGATAGCGGCATGCCGGAGCTGGGCTTCCCCGGCAAGGCGTTCGTCGCCTTCTGCCGCAAGCGCCACCAGATGAAGCCCAATCCTTGAGAAGCCCCCTACCCTTCCCGCTGAAATATCCCGGCGGTAGTTGCCGCGTCAAGCCGTTGCGCGTCGCTTGGTGGATTTCACGTTGGTGCGTTCGTATTGCTGCTCCATAACGCCGAATACCTTCCGGGCCAGGCTGCGCACGGGCGGCGACGGGGCATCAAGGGATTGTGCGAGTAGATCGCCCGCCGAATTGACAAACGGAATCACCTTCGTAATCACGCGTGACGGATACTGCTTGGAAAGGCGTTTAATGAAGGACTGTGCGGCCGGAATCGCAAAGATGTTGGTGGGCCATGCGGTGGGCCATGCCAGTGCGTTGGTGATTCGCTCCATGTCCGCGGAGACGGTATCCATGTCCTCATGCGACGGGCGGAACGGGAATATGCACAGGTCCACTTCCTCGGCGATGGCCGAATCGAAAGCGGGACGGTTGCCGCCGCCGTCAATAATGAGCCACCCGTCGGTGGTCTTCCGGCTCGCGCTTAAGATGTTCGCCAGCTGCTTGGGCTCACGGCCGTCGAGCACGTCGTACGGCCTGCCCTTGTCGCGAATTTCGCGATCAGGATCGGTGAGTACATAAGCCGCGGCCTGATTGCACAGGATAGCCCCCAGGCATGCCAGATGCGAGGTGGCGGACTTGCCTACGCCGCCTTTGCTGCCGCCGAAGAAAACGAGTTTGGTCGGGCTCATAAGACACTCCGCTCTAAGGCTTCAATCATGATCTGCTGGGCGGAGACCACCCTGCCCTCTTCCCGCGTTCTTTCGGCTGCTTTGTTAACGTACTTGGTCAATAGCGCGCTGCTGGGGCGAAGCGTAATGGGAACCGTATCCGGGTCACTGGCTTTGGCCTTCTTCGGCTTCGCTCGCGCGGGCTCGGGTGCTGCGGCAGGCGGGGCGGGTGGCGTTTTCGCGGCAGGTGTCGAAGACACTAACACGGGTGCCGGCGCTGCTGCCGGGGCCGGCTTGGGCGCAGAGCCCCTGCCCGCCGGCTGGCTGGCCGCAGCCGCAATGCGGGCGGCCAAATCACTGGAGTCGCGGTTTTTCTTCATGGAAAGCCCCTTCCCGATGATGGTGTAATGGTGCGGCATTACAATATCGCGATTGCGCAACATTGCAATATCACGCCGTTGCAGGTGTGCGGCATCACAGCATTTTGCCGCTGGGGCGTTGCAATAGTACGACACTGCAATTGTTCAACGCTGTGACAGTCTAGCGTTTTGGCGTCATAACACCTCGGTATCACGATGGCCCGCCATTCTATCGTTACGCCGTCGCGGCACTTCGGTGCCGTAATGCTGCGCCGCTACGCCATCACGGCTTCAGCATGTCACGGCGTCCTGATGTCATACCGTTATGTCGCTACAATGTTTTGTCGTTATGATGTCGGGGCGTTACGGTGTTTCGATTGCGCAATGTCATGCCGTTTTGGCGCTGCGATGTCTTGCCATTCCGATGGCGCACCTTTCTGACATTGTAATGGTGTGGCGGCATCGTTCTGCGATGTCGCGGTTCCGGGATAGTTTGGCGTTGTGATGGTACAGCGCTTTCGCATTGCGACACTGTGGCGTCGCAACATTGTGATGGTACAGCGCTACAGCAATTCCCGCAGCTGCACGAAGCGCGCCTGAACCTCCGCCCAGGAAGGGTAGGGGCCGTAGCAGAGCAGCCTGCACTGCGCCTCGTATCCAGCGCCGATGATGGCTGCCAGGTCCGCCGGTGGAAACAGTGCGTCACTGTTGGAAAAGCGCATATCGGCGGGGCGGAAGTAGCTCTTGGCAAAGTGGGCGGTGCTGATGCGGTCGTAATCGGCCTTGATCTGCGCGTACTCAGGGGATTTCAGCATGGCGGTTACTTCCGGTGTTGCGGCTAGCTGATACAGGTCGTAATAATGCCGGGCATAGGTGGAAAGTGGCGTGCCGTCGCGCTTTAAAAGCTCAACCTTGCCGTGAATGGCAAACATCTTCTCGACGAACGTCCGCCGGAAGTGCAGCAGCCGCATTGAAAAGGGGCTTTCGTCGTCGGCATCCATCGAGACGCCCCTGGCTTGGAGGAACTGGCTCAGATAGGAGCGCAGCTCGATCACGCTCGTGGGTTCGCGGCCGCTGGCAGCGCCCGCCTCCAGCAGCACACGGTTGGCGACTTCGCCGGCCGCGCCGAAACGCTGCGTGTAGGCGAAGCGGTCGTTGCGCCCGAATCCGCCAATGGTCTGGCTTTCCGCGTTGACGAAGGACAGGGCAGGGTGCTGGCCGACGGCATCCCGAAGCTTCTTGAGCTCCCGGTCGATTGCGTTCTTGCCAAGCGGCGGCTGGAAAGCCGCCGGGTCGAGGAAGATATCGATGTCTTCCGAGAAACGCTGGATGAGATTCCAGCCCTTGAGCAGGCTGGTGCCGCCCTTGAAGATAACGGTGTCGCCCGCGGCAGAGGCGATGATGCGCAGAGCCTCGGTGACGTAGTAGTCCTTCTCGATGATGGCCGGGCGCAGCCCCTGGGCGCGAAAATGTTCCGCCGCCTGAAGGATTGCCTGCTCAAAATCGCGATGCTCGAAGAGTTTCACTTTTCCGGGCGCTCCTTTGCCTGCCAGGCGTGAGCGTATTTGAGGGCAGCAAACAAGCCGAAGTCAAACCGGGAAAGCGGATTGAGAGATTCCCGCAGGCGTATGAGCCGGGCAGGGGGGAGCCCCATCTGTTGGCCGATGGCCCCCAGCATCGCGCGCACCCGTGGAGGCTCGGAGGCGGCGACCTTAAACAGGCGATCCAGGCATCCGTTCTCCGACATCAGCGCGATGGTCTTGCGGATGGTCTCATCGGGCGAAAGTTCGCTCGTCCTGCCGCCATGGCGCAGAAAATCGAGCAATGCGGCGTCGGTGCTGGAGAGATCCGCCCAGGTGTGCGGCCTGCGCGTATGAACGACCGTGTCGCTGCCTATGAGCTTGCGCGGCAGGCTTGCGGCGTTGGTGGCGACTTCGCCCTGTTTCGCCGTTTGCGTGGAAAAGCCAAGAAGATTGGCGGCGGCAATCCCGGAGGGAAATATCGCGGTCTTTGCCGAGGCGAGATTCTGGATGGCCGCCGGATTCGGGCGGCTTTTGCCGAAGGTCGTCTCGCGGGTGCGGTAGTAGACGCCCTTGCTCAGGCGTTCGAGCATGCCCTCGCGTGTGAGGCGGGACAGCGCCTGCGCGACGGCGGTAAAGGGAAGGTCGCCGAAATCCTGAAGACGCCAGAGTTTCTCGCCACCACGCTCGATGCGCTGGCGGACGGAACTGGCGATATGGCGTGAGCCGGACGCTGTGGCGGAGCCTTTCATCGGACCAAGTATGCGCCTGGCGGCGTCATAATGTCAAGTTTTTATGCTATAAAACTTGACATATGGGCCCGCTTCCTCGCGAGCTGGATCGGCAAGAGGCGGTTGATTTCACTGCCGAATCTTTCACTCCACTTTCACTCACTTAAGGGGCGGTTTGGATGGGGAGTTCCGGAAGTTGCTGATTTCAATGCACCTGGATGAACCGCCGTAGACGCCGTTTTCCTTTATTTTCAATCTACGGTCATTTTCCCAAGCTGGACGTCGCGGG
>Ga0302325_10002270_pt1 | contig 46873 bp, 49 predicted proteins | sample Palsa_T0_2_FD_201948 | JGI IMG/M metagenome (GOLD analysis project Ga0302325, IMG submission 201948) | Peat permafrost microbial communities from Stordalen Mire near Abisko, Sweden - Palsa_T0_2 | ecosystem: Environmental > Terrestrial > Soil > Palsa > Peat permafrost | place: Sweden: Abisko...
CATCACCAACACAAACAACCCCACGGAAGTGGGGCCACTTCAAACGTCGAACCCGGTACCACTGCAAGCGGCGACACTCAGGCGAGCATGTCGTCGAACCAAGGCGCGTCAGGGTCGCCAGCCTCGTCTAGTTCTCTGACCGTGCCGCCGAAGCGACTGCGCAGCATGTGCAGGTCTGGGATCAGGTGTGCTGCACGCGAGTGCGCTTTCGTCCAGCGCTCATGGATTGCAGAGATGGCGGGAAAGGCCGCTGCAATGACCAAGAGTCCCGTGGCCGCGACAAGGCCCCAGGTTGCATGAACAAGGCTGCTGGTGTCTGAGGCGAGGATCACGGCCGTTGAAACTAGCTCAACCTCCGGTCACTCCAGGCGGTTGCCGAACGATTGGTGGTCCCAGGTTGCACGACGCGAATGGCGGGCGAAGTTAGGTGGCCGCTGGTGCTTGGGGTGGTGCGATCCAGAGCTCGTAGTCGAGATCGCGAACCTGCGAGTCCGCATGAAGACGGTCGAAGAAGACGGCCAGCACGGTGCCGTCTCCAGCGGCGGACGGTGCGAGGATGCCCTCTAGGCCGAGGTAGTGAGCTGATTCACCGATCTGCTGGCACTTGGCGGCATCGCTAGACCGTAGATCTAGGTCGCCGAGACGGAGAGCGGAAAGGGTGGCCGTATCGCGAAGATCAAGGACAGCGCCGAGTGCGATGTCGTAGCTGTACATACGCCTGGGAAGGAAGTCCTCTGGGGCCCGGCCCTGCCGTTTGGCGAGCCGATAGAACTCAAGGACTGTTGTCTCGGGCTCTAGCGCAAGGTAGAGCGTCGAGAAGCTGTCAGGCGGATTCCAGCGCCCTCCGTGGGTGCGGGCACCTACGCCTGAGAGGGGATAATGGTCTGGGGCGAGGTGACGGAACGCCCTACCAGCAAACGCCGTAGGCTCGATAGCGTCGATCCGAGCGAGGATCTGCGGGTCTATCACGGTGCGGCTAGACGAAGACGCCCTCGGACATCGCGTCGATAGCGCCTAGAACCCGTCGAAACTCGCCTGTGCGCAGGAGATCAACCGGCTTGTGGTGGTCGAGCGAATCGTTGGGCGTAAACAGCCAATCGTGGGCCGGTTCAGGGCGCAATACACCAGAGAGCTTCTCAAGGACCGCGATGAGCTCCAAGAGGCGCTCACGGGCATCGGGACGTGGAGCGGTTTGCCGCGACAGCCAACGCGAGACGGTACGCGGATTTGTTTCCAGCATGCGAGCTAGGTCCGCCTGATCAAGCTCAATCTGCCCGGTGGCTCTACCAAGTCGCTCTGCTAGGTCCGCCAAAATATGCCCTTTCTCTGTCGTCGTGTCTGTCGTCTATTATGACAGGCCAATGGCAGAGACGCTATCTCGGGCTTCGGACCTCTTCTCTCGGCCGACCTTCATGCCGAGGGTCACGCGCCGTGATGGCCGGGCGATCGAGGAGGCCCTAGCTGGCCCCACGCTCTTTGATCCCGGGGTCAAGCTCGATGCTGCCGTGGTCGAGGCGACCTATGCCGTAGAGGGCTCCCCGCTGCTCAAACGGCTCCGGGAGAGCGGCGTGCCGCAGATCGTCGATCCCCAGACGTTGCGGTTCACGGGTGAGCGCTTTCTCACGGTCGCCCAGTTCGAGCGTGTTCCCTATCGACCTGCGACACGTATTACCGCTGACTCGTTTGCGCCGTCAGACGCCGATGCGCTGGCGCGCGACGTGATGCTTTTCGAGCAGGAGGTCGGAGCAAGCTGCTATCTCGCGGCGGCGCTGCCTTACTACGACCAGGATCTACAGAGCTGGTTGCGGCACAACGATCGCCTGTTGGCTGCCTCCTGCGCAGCCAACGGGGCAACGGATCTCGATCGCAGGCCGCTGATTGCGCAGGTCGCACCCGGCCGTCGGCTACTCGCGCAGCCGGAGCTTGTTGTCAATCGACTGCTCGACTACCCAATTAGTGCTGTGTACGTGCAGCCACTCACGCTGAACCCCGTCAAAGACAGCGTGGAGAAGCTGGTCCAGTATGTGCATTTTCTCCGCGCGATAGGCGAACAAGGACTGCCTGTAGTAGCCAGTCGGGTAGGCGCCTTCGGGCTAATTCTCAACGCGCTTGGCGTCCCCGCGTTCGACTCGGGCTTGGCCCAAGCCGAGACGTGCAATCTCGCTTCGCTCAATCGGGCCCCTAGCGTGCGGGAGTCGGAGGGAACCGGCAAGCGCGGTGGATCGGGCCGCCGCGTCTACCTCCAGCAATTGAAGACCACTCTCTCTGGAGCCCATGCCGAAGCAATCCTGGCTGACCGCACGCTCCGCTCGCACGTCGCCTGCACGCTCGGATGCTGCAAGCATCGAGGTTTCGAGAACCTCTCCGGGCGCAGCCGCCAGCACTACCTTTGGGTGCGAGATCACGAGGTCGACCTCCTACGCAAACGCCCTACGGACAGCATGCGCATCGACCTCGTCTACGAGCAGCTACGGAGCGCGCGTGAGATCGGGACGGTTGTACGTCGTGCGCTCACGGCCCACGCCGTGGAGACTCCGTCGTTCGAGCACATCGATCGATGGATCGCCGTCCTCGCCCGGGAGACGAGCCTGTCTGCCGCGGCGTGATTTCTACCAGCCAAGATCTGCCACGTGGCTAGACTCGGCGGACCAGATCTTGAATGAACGGGGGATTCTGCATGGCAGACAGAGAGACCGGCAACGACACGGATCGATACGTCGTCCCGAACAAGGATCGCGGCGGCTGGGATGTCGTGAAGGAGGATCACAAGCGAGCAAGTGCCCACACTGACACCAAGCCAGAGGCGGTGCAACGTGCTCGTGAGATCGTGACCAACGAGGGGGGCGGCGAGGTGCGGATAGCCGATAAACACGGCAAGTTCCAAGAAGGCCAGCAGATCAACGGTCCCAAGCAACCATAGGAGGCGGATAATGCCGTGGAAGCTAGAAAAAATCTCCAGCGGGCCCAAGCCGGCGAAACCAGCCAAAGCTGCGAAACCAGCCAAACCCGCTAAACCTGCAAAACCGGCTCGTCCGGCCAAGCCTGCGGCTCCGGCCGGTTACCGATACCGCTGGCGCTAGGCGCGCCGACAACCATCACCGTTCAGCGCATGCCCACAGCGGGAGCTGCCATCAGCGCCTGGTTTGCGCACAGCCAAGTTTCGCCCACTCAGACAACTGCTGTGGTGGGTCCCGCGCGTTGCCGCCGACCTCTGCCAAGATCAGCACCACCATGGATGAGACGGACGCGATCCGGCAGAGCTGGCAGCAGGCAGCGTCGGATCTAGGCATAGAGGTTGAAACGCTCGGCGACGCCGTCTTGGTTGCCAACTTCGGAAGCCCCTCCGGGATGATCTGCGCCCTACGCCGTACCAGGGAGGGTTGGGAAGAACTTCGGCGCACGGCAGAGAGCCGCGAGGCAGGCTGGTCTGCACTGGGACACTCCTTCCTGCAATACGACCGCGAGGTGTTTATTGAGGCACTATGCGATTGGGGCTGGTGTGGCGACGGAGCACCGCCAGCGTGGTATCGGGACGCAAACCCCTAGGACAAATGTCCGGAGAATGTCCCTGGGCTCCTCGGCGGTTGCCGCGCGCAGTTCAACGGCTGCGAATGCAAGACTCCTCTACGTGAACGACGATGATGCAACTAAGCAACGGACGGTCGTCCTCGATGGGCTGCGGGCGGTGGAGCGACGCTTCCGCGAGGAGAGGGCCCGTCACAGCGCGGCGATTGCGCCGATTCGTGAGGAATTGTGGCGATTGGTCGAGCAGGGCGACGCTCTTGGCCTAAGCATCACCTCAATGGCGAAGGAGATCAAAGTGAGCCGTGGTCGTCTCAAGCGGATGATCCAGAGGCTTGGCTCTCCCTCGAACGGGGGGTGAGGAGCGCGCCTTACGGGCCTTGGCTACGCGAGATCCAGCGGCGCCGCAGTCATCAGCGCCCGGTTTGCGCGCCGCCCAGTTTCGCCCATATAACCCGACTCAATGCGAACCGTGAGTTTGCGGAAGGTCGGCAGAGCGATGGTCAGGAAGCGGGCGACTCGTTTTCGGTCTTTTGTCGCTGGCGCTCGGTCGTCCGCTTTATGCGCAGGCCGCGGATACCCGAGGCAACGCCTCCAACCAGCAAGAGGGCGCCGACGGCCGCCAGGCGTCCGTGGCCGGCTCCCACGATGACCCAGATGACGCCGGCGAGGATCATCACCACGCCGAGCAGAGCCCGCGCCCACGGGTTCTCCCGGACGACATACCTTGCCCGGAACATGAACATCCCGACCGCCGCCTTCCACGACGAACGTCTTGTCACGTCAAGCACCTTCTCGTCGCGCGCGGTCGAGCTCGCGAGCGATCGGACCCGACTCACCGGAGGTTGCGCGCAGGCGAGCGGCGATTGACTCGAGGATTCCGATCTCCTCGATGATCGTCGTCGCGTCAGTCTCACCGAGCGCGTCCGCCAGCGCCCGGTCGATCGACACCGCGCCCCGTCGCACGATCTCTCGAGGATTGTCCGGGTGAACGCGCACGAGCGTGCGGCGTGCGTCGACTGCGTCCGCTCTCGTCTGGATCATCTTCATGTTGCGCAGCTGCGAGATCAATTCTGAGACGTAGCTCTGCGGCAACCCAATCCTTGCCGTGATCTCACCCACCGAGCTGTCGGGGTGCGCAAAGACGTCTTCCATAACCAGGCCTACGCCCGTCGGGAGCGCCCGATCACCCGAGCCGCGCAGCACCCGCTCTCCAATCTTTGCCAGCCGCCTGCCCAGCACGATCAACTCGAGCGCATCCACATCGGAAACGATACATCGATACCGATGCATCGTAAAGATGCGGGCGGCGACCTGCACAGCTTTCGCAGGACGAGACGCCCACCGAACGGCGCAGCGAAGCCCCCTTGTTCAGTCTTGGTCGAGTGACATTCGCCCACCGGGAAGCCGTGCGGAGTGGTTCGCATTGAGTCCGCCTGGCTCCACTGAGAGGCCTCAATGCGAACCACTCTGTACGTGGCACGTCGAGCGAACACCCTCGGTTACCTGCAGTGTTTTGCGATCCTGCGGCGCTGCCATCCTTGGCGCCGGGCACGTGCCCGGCGTGCGGCCAGGCCGATCATGGGTGTGAGCGTGGCAGTCTCGCCGCGGAGCAGGGCGATCCCGACCCACTTGAGCGCAGCGCTAGGGGGGATGAAGTCATAGGGGCGTGTGCGTCCCATGATGACGTTGGCGAAGCGCTCCTGCAGGTGTGGGGATTCTGCCAACCGGGCGATGGCGAGTCGCTGCAGCGCATTGACGGGCTGGGCGCGCCCAAGTTCTTGGCTCCAGTAGAAGATCTCGACCTGCTCGGCGTCGCGCGAGCGCCACCACCGCTCGATGGCCTTGCGGTCGTCGTCTGCAGCCGAGATCGCCACTGCAAGGCCGCGGGCATCTCGCATGGCGTCGGAGATCCCCAGCCCGATGACGAACTCCTTGTGGTGCCGGGCGTCGCCGATCAGCGCCCACCCCGGCCCCGCTGCCGCGCGGAAGAAGTATCGTGGCCTCAGCACCCCTCGGACGTGGCCAATGGGTCGCGCATCACCGAGGTACCGGTTGACGGGATGGTATGCGCGGATGTCGCCGAGGTACGCGCCGGTGTGATCGTGACGCCATTCCTCAGCGATGCCAACCGGGGGGACGGTCGCGATCAGCAGCATCTGATCCTGTGCCTCCACCGCTACGGGAGCCCCACGGCCTCATGCGTATGTGGCTGTCTCTGGCGCGTCTCTCACGACCGGGGCAGCTCTCCGGGCTCACGCAACGCAAGAGTGGAATCTCACTCAATCTGTAGCCCAATAGGTGGGCCGGTGCAGCAGCTCGAGCTTGATCCCGTCGGGGTCATAGAAGAAGACCGCGTAGTAGCCCGGGGTGTAGTCGTACTCCGCGGGACCGCTCTCGATCCGAGCGGCGTGTGTCTGCAGCCATTGCGCTCGCTCATCCACGACCTCGCGCGAGGGAACATCGAAACAAACGTGATGCAGGCCGACGGCATAGCGGTCGTACGGGAGCGCATGAGCATCGGACTGCTTCTCCCGGAGACCGAGCGCAGCCATGCCAGCGCCTGGCACCGACAGGTACAAGATTTTCTCACCGCGCTCTCCGTGTACCTCCCGCAGTCCCGTCCAGCCGATCGGCTCCAACAGGCCGCGGTAGAAAGGCAGGCTGCGCTCGATCGAGCTGACAACCAAATCGACATGGCTGAGCTTCGGCGTCGGCACAGAGTGACATTATCTTGCGTAACCGGGGCTGAAAACGAACGATTACAGCGCGTCGCGACCCGTGCCGTCGGACGAAACGGGATTCTACAGCGAGGACGCGCCCCGGCCAGACTCCTATTCCGCTTCATCGAGCGACATCCGCCCGCCGGGAAGCCGGGCGCAGTGGTTCGCATTGAGTCTGGCTGGCTTCGATTGAACCCGACTCAATCCGATTTGATCTGAACGGCCCACTGAACGCGGGCCCGAGAGTCTACGATTGGATGACTACTGGCGGCTGAGTCTGCACAGCGTCGTAGGGAGCTCGTGTAGCGTTGAGATTCTCACGACGTGGGCGGGGCTGGGAGCTGTCCCGAGGCGATCGAGCCAGATGCCGTGCAGTCCTGCTGAAGCGGCTCCTTCGGCATCGAGGTCGAGCCTATCGCCGACGTGTGCCGCCTGCTCTTTCTCCACCCCCAAGCGCTCACACGCAAGCGTGAAGATCTCCGCATCCGGCTTTGCCACGCCCACCTCGCCAGAGGCCACCATTACCCGGAAGTGCTCGCTAAGACCGATCGCAGCGAGCTTCGCACGCTGCGGCTCACCCTCGCCATTTGTCACCACTCCCAGCGCCACAGACGGGTGTGCCGCCGCCACTGCAGCCAGCGCCGGGAGCACATCATCGAACGGACGCCACGCCGCGCGATAATGGCGCAGGTAGGACTCAAACCAAGCGTCCGCCGTGCGCTCGTCCACCGGCTCAAGCTCCAGCACGGTGTGCATTCCCAGCACCCGGCGACGGCGCTGCTCCGCAAACGTACACTCGCCGCGAGCGTACTCGTCGTAGTGCAGAGCCTCAAGGCGCTGCCACTCCTTCTCCAGCCGCGCCAGCTCATCCGCCTCTAGGCCCGGCAGCCAGCCACTGATGTGTGCTTGGAGCCCCGCAGCGCGTGCCGCCTCGTGGTCCATCAGCGTCCCGTCGAGGTCAAATAGCACCGCCCGCAGCATTCGGCCAGTCAGTCCTTGGAGGGAAGCTCAGCCAGGGAGACGTAGAGCTCGCGCGCGGCCCGCTCTCCCCATTCGAGGCTGCGCAGAGTGTAGGACTCGTCGGGGGCGTGGATCTGGTCGTCGGGCAGCGCGAAGCCGCTGACGATCACCGGGTAGCCGCACGCGGCCATCTCGGCGACGATGGGAATGCTGCCCCCCGAGCGCATGAAGACGGGCTCGGCCCCGCAGGCGCGGCGCAATGCCTCGGCGGCGAGGACGAGGGCGGGCTCCTCCGGTGCGAACAACGTCGGGGCAGCGAGGTGGCCGTCGCTGACTTCCAGCTCGGCCCCCTTGGGCAGGGCTGACCGCAGTAGGCCCAGCAGGACCTCATGCATGTGCTCGGGGTCCTGGCCAGGAGCCAGGCGCAGCGAGAGGGTGGCGTGCGCCTCAGCGGGGACGACCGTTCGTGGCTCGCCGCCGGTGATCTCGTTGACGTCCAGCGAGGCATCGGCACCGTTTCGCAGGTAGTACTTCGAGCCCGCCCCCGGGCGCACGGGCCTGCCGCCGGCCTGGGCGATCAGCTGTTCCCCGTCGGGCAGGCGCTCCCAGGAGTCGAGCTCCAGCGGCGAGGGAGGGCTGATCCCCTGACGCAGCTGCTCGCGCACCCGCCCATCCGGTCCGGGCAGGATCTGGGCGAGGACCCCGTTGAGGACGTGCAGGGCATTCAGGACGCTGCCGCCGTAGATGCCGGAGTGGAGGTTGCGCTCAGCCGTCCTGACTGTCACCCCCATCATCACCACGCCGCGAAGCCCGACGGTTACGGCGGGCGTCTGCGGATCAGGGATGCCGGAGTCGAAGACGATCGCCGCATCTGCGCCGAGCGCATCCTCGCGCACCCACTCGCTCACCGCACCCCCTCCCATCTCCTCTTCCCCCTCGACGAGCACCCTCACGTTCACGGGAAGCTCGCCGGCGCGGAGCATGGCACAGGCCACATGCAGCAGCGGCAGGAAGTTGCCCTTGTCGTCGCAGGCGCCCCTGCAGTAGAGCCGGCCGCCGCGAACGGTCGGCTCGAACGGCGGCGAGTGCCACAGCTCGGCCGGACCGGGACCCTGGACGTCGTAGTGGCCGTAGATGAGGATCGTCGGGGCGTCAGGGAGGCTCGCCCTCAGCTCGCCCACGGCCAGCGGGTTGGCATCGCCGAGACGGACCAGCTCGCCCTTGCCGCCGGCCTCGCGGACACGATCGATCACCCAGGCGGCCGCACGCTCCAGGTCGGCCGGGTCGCCCCCGCCGGTCGAAACCGAGGGGATGCGCAGCCAGTCCTCGAGATCCTCCAGGAGCTTGGGGTCCATGGCGGGGAGCCTAGCTTGCACAGACGGGCGCCCAGGGCCGAACAGGGCACCCGTCAGCCGATTAGCACCGGTTTTGTGCGCCGACAAGTTTCGCCCATAAGAATTGGACCTCTGTCACACTCGTCTCGTGCAGCCGCCTGCCACTCGCTATGTCGAGCGCGATGGGACTGCGATCGCCTATCAGGTGGTCGGCAAGGGTCCTCTCGACTTGCTGCTCGCGCATGGCTTCATCACGCACCTCGACCTGCAGTGGACGGAGCCCCGGTACGCGCGCTTCTTGGCCCGGCTGGCGTCGTTTGCGCGACTGATCGTTTACGACAAGCCGGGCACGGGCCTGTCCGACCCCATTGCTCATCTGCCGACGCTCGAGGAACGAGGCGCCGATATCGAGGCGGTGCTCGATGCCGCCGGCTCCGAGCGAGCTGTGCTGTTCGGTATCTCCGAGGGCGGCCCCTCAGTGCTATTGCTGGCTGCCACGCGACCACAGCGGATCGTCTCACTGGTGCTGTGCGGTGCGTTCGCCAACCTCTCGGATATTCTCGTCGCGCCTGAGACTTACTCGCCGGCAATGCGCGAGCGCGCCGCGCGAGAGTGGCGGGAGATCGAAGACATCATCGATCACTGGGGCGACGGCACGCGGTTGGCCGGTATGTTCGCACCAAGCCTCGGGGAACTCCAGCAGCGATTTTACGGGATGTACGCGCGAGCGGCGGCGAGCCCACGTATGGCACGAGCGCTTGTCGACACCGCGCTGCAACTCGACGTGCGCGACATTTTGCCGTCGGTGAGCGTGCCGACGCTCGTGCTGCACGTCGAAGACGACCGCGTGATACCCATCGAGGCCGGCGAACTGCTCGCCGCGGGTATCCCCGATGCACGCTTCGTCAGGCTGCCGGGCAGCGACCACGCCTTCTATATCGGGGCCTATCGTGAGTCGATCCTCTTGGACGAGATCGAACGGTTCGTCACTGGCACCGTCGGACAATCCCGAACCGACCGGGTGCTTGCAACCGTCCTGTTCACTGATATCGCCGGGTCGACCCGGCGGGCGGCGGAGCTGGGCGACAGCGCATGGCGCGAGCTGCTGGAGCAGCACGACGCGCTGGTCAAGCGCATCGTCGCGGATCGCGGCGGGCGGATCGTCAAGCACCTCGGCGACGGAGCGCTGTCGGCTTTCGACGGGCCGGCGAAGGCAATCCGCTGCGCAGAGGCACTGCGCGAGGCCATCATGGAGTTGGGAGTCGAATTGCGGGCCGGCATCCACACGGGTGAGTGCGAGGCGATCGGGCAGGATCTCGGCGGCCTGGCGGTTCACATCGGCGCCCGTGTGAGCGCGCTCGCTGAGCCCGGAGAGATCGTGGTCTCCTCTACCGTCAAGGAGCTCGTGATCGGCTCAGGAATGCAATTCACCGACCGTGGTGAACATGAGCTCAAGGGCGTGCCCGGCGCTTGGCGTCTGTACGCGCTCGGGGAGGAGCGCGCCCCACGCGTGCAGCTCGACGGGGCGGCAGGCTACATGCGCCGCTCCGACCGCCTTGCCGTGTCCCTGGCACGGCGGATGCCGCGGGCCGTTCGCTTGGGGGCACGTCTCGCCAGCCGCGATGCGGGCTCGACCTGAGCGCCCGGGGAGGCTTTACCGCAGCTCGTCAGAAGCAGCGGGTCGACTCCCGCTTCTACCCGTGCCCGCCGGCCGAGCACGCCCGCAGCACGGTGCTGCCTGCTGAGAGCTCGACCGTGGCGCTGCCGCCGCTGGATGCGACAGCGACGCTCGCCCCGTTCTCGGTGACGGCGCTTTCAGGGCGCAGCGCCAGCAGCGTGAGCGCGGCCGCCCCATCGCTGGTGGCGGTGATGGTCGCGCACTTCAGCTTGGCGGCCGCGGTGTTCACCGCCAGCGCCGCCACGTCGGTGAGGCTCAGCGCGAGCGCCTGGCGCTTGGCGGGAGCCGCGCCCGGTGTCCATGTCAGCGAGTCGGTGACCGCCGGGGTGGGGCCGTCGGCCGTACCGGTGTGGTGTTCGACCGTCTCGGTCGCTTCCCGGATGGCTGCAGAGGACACGACGACGCTCGCCAGTTCGCCGGCGTTGGTCGAGCGAGCCCGCAGGCCGCTGACCCAGTAGTCCCCGCTGGGCCCGATGCCGAGCGAGCTGGTCACCAGGTCGGGATACCAGGTGAAGGTGAACGAGCCCGGGTCCTGCGCGCGTTCGAGGTGCCCGAGCTGGGAGGTGGCGGGGGCGAAGTCGTTCTGGGAGGCGAACACGAGATGGTCCTCGGCCGGGTAGAGCACGGCGTAGTAGCGGTAGCCGAGCTGGTCGAAGGCCGCAACCTGTTCGAGGCCGCCCGTGAACGGCACGAGCTCGTCCAGGGCGCCGTAGGTCATCACGTAGGGGATCCACTTGGCGTTGACGATCAACGGGGTGGTCTTGCCATCGCTTTCGCACTGCCCGCCCGAGCCCGCCGCGGTTTCGACGCCTGCGACGAAGCGCTGACCGCAGACGACCGGGCCCTCGAGCGCCATCGCCTGGGCGAACAGGTCGGGGTATTCCAAGACGAGCTTGTAAGAGGCGAAGCCGCCCATCGAGTAGCCCGACATGACCGTCGCGTCGGGGTTCAGGTCGTAGTCGCTGGCGAGCTGGTGCCAGACGTCCCAGAAGTCCACCTGGGCTGCGCCGTAGTACCACTGGCCGTCGCCGAAGCCCTCGGTGGTGGCGCAGATACTACCCCGGTCCTGGCACTCCTCTTCGAGCTGCGTCGGCGCGAGGGCGCCGTACTGGTTGAGGTTGACACCCAGCGAGTGCAGGATCCACGTCAGCGGCGCCGGCTTCTTGGGGTTGTAGGTGCTGGGCACGTACACCGCGTAGGGCTGGACGCGGCCGAGGTAGGTGGGCCCGGTGTATGTGTTCGCCCCTTCTGCTTCCACCACGCCTTCGCCGAGCTGTAGCGGCGAGACGTACCAGCGGTCGGAGTAGCCGGTGGGCTCGGGTTCGGGTGTCGACTCCCTGGCCGCCAGCTGCGACCAGTCGACGGCCAGTGCGTACCTCGACACGTCGCCCGTGGCCAGCGTGTTGGCCTGATCGCTTTCCATCCAGAAGTTCCCGCACTCGAGCACCGGCAGGTGGTCGCGTTCGCCTTCCGCCCCCAGTTCGCCTTCCAGCGCCGAGGTCAGCTCGGAGGATTCCGGGAGGGCCTCGGTGGGGCACACCAGCGGGCTCTCCTGCTGATAGCTGCGGAAGCTGACGTTGTAGACGTTCGTCCCCCCGGGTATGCCGCCGTCCTGCGGCGGCACGGTGGCGAATTCCGTGCCTGCGGCGTTGGCCAGCCCCGCCGCCAGGCGCACCTGCCAGCTGCCGCTCACCGGCACTACGCTCGTGGGCACGCGCACGATGAACGAGCGGGCCGCCATGTTCACTTCTGTGTGCAGTTCCGCGCCGGGGACCGGCTTGCCGGTCGCGACTTCGAGCAGCTGTGCGTGCTGGGCGGAGACCACCAGCGCATACTGGATGCCTGCCGACTTCACCTTCGCGTTGGCCGGCCATTCTTCGCCGCTCGCCGGCGTCGCCGAGCCCGTGGCGAACGTCCACTCGGCGATCGGGACGTCAGCGTTTGCCAGCGTGTTCCAGTCCACCCGCCAGTAGGTCGCTTCGGGCGTGTAGCCGACACCGGCGGTGAAGATGTCCGCGCCGTCTTTGTCAGCCTGGCCTTCCGGGTATGCGAAGCCGCCGTGGACCACGGCGAGCGAGGACACTTTGGCGTTGTCGGCGATCCCCACCGGACTGCCCAGCGGGCCGTGGTCGTCATAGATGAAGTCCGTCCAAAGGCTCGCGCCATCCGCGAGCATCCCCGTGCCGGAGGTGTGAGAGAAGTCGCTTGAAAACGGCCATTCCGCGCTCGAGGGCTCTGGCAGCGCCGGTTCCGGCGCCGTCGCGGCCGCCGGCACGCCGGTCGGCAGGCCGGGGATTCCGGGCACGCTGTCGGCCACCCTCCTCTTCGCCGCGCTCAGCGCTTGAGCCTGCGGAGCCGCAAGCGCCACCCCGATCGCGATCGCGAGCGCCAACGCCGCTACGCCTGCTCGCTCTCGTTTCCCGCCCCGTCTTGCCATTCGCGCGCTCCCTCCCCGACCCGTGGAACGCTAGACACGTTGCCCATTCTGTCGCACCTCTAAACACACCGTGGGGTCGGCGCTCCGAACCACGTGGTAAGCGCTTCAGCGAGTCCGAGGTGGGTTTGGTCTGCGACCCAGGCGACGTATCCGTCGGGCCGGATCAACACGGCGGTGGGAGCGGTGACCGCGCCAAGTACCGGAAGCTCCCACGGGCCGGCGTACTCAGCATCGATCAGCTGGACCCGCTCAGCCCATGGAGTGATGTCGAAGCCGCCGGGCTCGCCGAGGTTGAGCAGCACCGGCTTGGCGCCATGGAGCAGCTCGAAGACTCGCAGCGGGCCGTCGGCGGTCACGAGGTCCAGATCGGGCATACGGCGTCCGAGCAGCGGGTGTCCCTCGCCGAGGTCGTAGTGGATGTCCAGGCCGGAGATGATGCCGGCGAGCCGTTTGCGAGGCTCGTCCATGCTCGCCAGCTCCGACACCACGTCGACGAGGGCCCTCGTGCGCTCGTCCTGGCGTTGGAGCGCGGTCTGAGCCATCGTGTGCCGGAGCGCGCGGGCGGCGACCGGGTGGCGCTCGTCGTGATACGTATCCAAGAGGCTCTCCGGGGAGGTCCCGCTGACCACCTGAGCCAGCTTCCATCCCAGGTTCACGGCATCCTGCACACCGAGGCTGAGTCCCTGTCCGCCCGCCGGGTAATGCACGTGCGCCGAGTCGCCGGCGAGTAGCACCCGTCCCGCGCGGTAACTCGCCGCCTGGCGTGTCATGTCGGTGAACCTTGAGATCCACGTGGGGCTGTGGATCCCGAAGTCGGTGCCGTAGACGGTGATGAGCGCCTCGCTCAGATCGGCCAGCGTGGGCTCGCTGCTGTGCCCGAGCTGCTGCTCGGTCACCATGACCCGCACCGGCCCTTCATCCATGTAGACCACCTCGCCGTCGCGGATCTCGTACTCCAACCTGCCGATGGCGTGGACGCCGAGGGCGTCGTGCCGCGTGCCCAAGTCCGGCTTCTCGGTCACCTCGCCCTCGGCGATCAGGTTGCTCTTCGTCGGATCCCACCCCGGGAACTCGATGCCGGCTGTTTGACGGATGACGCTGCGTCCTCCGTCGCACCCGACGAGATACCGCGCCCGCAGCAGCTGGCCGTCGGACAGCTGTACGTCGACGCCGGTGTCGTCCTGCGCGAAGCCCGTCACCTCACATCTGTAGTAGATCCGTACTGGCAGTTCGGAGATCCAGACGGCCATGATCCTCTCAATCTGGTTCTGCCAGATCCCGAGCGAATACGGATGACGCGTCGGGAAGTCGCTCATGTCCAACACGGTCGTGGCGAACGTCGCGACCTGAGCCACCTGACCCTTCGCCAGGAACCGATCAGCGACCCCACGCTGATCGAGCACCTCGATCGTGCGCGAGTGAAAGCCGCCGGCCCGTGAGCCGACGAGCACGTGATCGGGACGCCGCTCGACGACCGCGACGTCGACCTTCGCCAACGCCAACTCAGCAGCCAGCATCATCCCCGTCGGACCGCCTCCGGCGATCACCACGGCATGCTCGCTCAGATTCCTTGAAGTTCGGACCACCACGTATCGCCCCGCTCAGCCTGAGTCCAGCATCGCGGCGAAGCGCTTGGCGAAGGTGTGCACGTCTCCGGGCCAGCGGGCCGAGAGGTAGCTACCGTCCTGGACCACGAACGCTGGCCGCTCGTCATCCAGCCGATCGCGGTGGCGGCCGCTGGCCTTGTGGCGGGCGTCGGGGTCCTCCGGTCGAACGTCCTTGAAGTCCGCGGCGCTCTCCAGGGCGCGTGTGACCTCGGCCTGCACCGACATGTACCCGGGGGGCTGCCCCGGCCTCTCCTTGTAGGTTCGGTAGTAGTCGCGGTCCCAGAAGCGCGTGATCCTCGCGAGCCGCCAGGCGGTCCGCTCGAGCGACCATGTGAGGCTGGTCGTCTTGCGGCCGTAGAGCACGGAGCGGCCGGTGTCGGGGTCGATCGTGCGCGCGGCCAAGAGGACGCCATGGCAGACCGCCGCGACTGGCATGCCACGGCGAAACGCCTCTAGGACAACGGACTGAAGGCGTGCGCTCTCGAGGTAGGCTCGCATCCCTCGCGCGCGGTGCCCGCCCGGGAGCAGCAGCCCGTCGATGGCACCAAGGTCGATGTCCTCCCAGCCGAGCGGCGTCTGGAACTGTGGCGAGCTCTCCATCAGCCGGTAGCTCTCGACGGCGGCCCGCTCGGCACGTAGAGGCCGGCCGATGGCCACGAGCCTGCTCAGCCCGGGCACGAACCCCCACGGGTCAAGGCCCTGCCCCGTGAGCATCAGCTGATCGCCGCGGGCGGGCCTGCGCTCGGGCGTGGCGAAGACGACCTGATGGCCCAGTCGCGTCAGCACCCGCCAACTGATCGCTCCCTCGGAGGGATCGAAGTCGATGGCGGGAAGGGGGATCAGGACGGTCGCGATGGCTTCTTCTCGGCCGAGAAGGCGTCGAGCGGTCCGCGCATTGCGCGGATTCTAAAGGCGCTCACGCCGCCCCGCGGCGCCCGCGCAATGTGCTCACTGCGCGCCGTCAAGCGAGATGCCTCTCGGCGCGATCCGCCTCGTTGATTTGCGACCGCTCGGCGGCTACTGTGGCAGAGCAATGAGAGCAAGCGGGTTGCATCTGCTTCCTCGGGCCGGATCGCGCGGATCGACGCGGACGCCATGAGCCCCGCGAATGGCGTGTTGGTGATGGCCAGTGGCGTGCAGGGAGGCCACGCCCACGCCTCCGGGCGGGAAACGCTGCTGGTCGTGCTGATCATCGCCGCGATGACGGTCGCGTCCGTGCTGATCTTCGTCTACCTTCGGCGACGCTACCGGCGAGCCCAGCCGGTTGACGACCAGTGGCAGGCCCTGGCGGTGATGGGCGAGCTGTGCCCCGATGGCTGGCAGGCCCAGATCACCGTGTATGGGTGGGGATCGCCGATGCCGGACGACGCCCCTCGCTCACGCGCGATGCTGGTCGAGCTCGAATGGAAGCAGTTCGACGATGAGGCCGGCGAGGTCGTGGTGGCACGGCGCGCGTGGGCATCGAGCATCGGCGAAGCGCTGCGGAGGATGGTGGAGGATCGTCAGACCGACATCGCCCTCGAGCAGATCGAGCAGGCGGCGCAGGACGGCGGCGCGTTGTGGAGCGACTGACGCCTCAAATGTCAAGCGACGGCACAACGGTGTGATACGGTCCGCCGCAGTCTCCGAGTGGCGCTCCACCAGTGGCCGATAACACACAAACAGAGCCTTACGATCTAAATATCGGGGCTGGCCAAACCTTCATTCCCGGTTTCGTCAATGTCGACATCCATGAGCGTGCTGAAGTAACACTCGACCTTGGCAAAGACCGGCTGCCATTTCCGGATGACAGCGTGCGAACGGTGTTCTCGGTTGCGACGCTCGAGCACATACCCGACTATCTGTTTGCCCTTGGCGAGATTCACCGTGTACTCAAACACGGCGGAGAGCTCTTGCTGAACCTGCCATACGTAACCCTTACCGAGCACCACCTCGTTAACCCGTACCACCTTCATAATTTCAGCGAGCGTTCCTTTGACTTCTTCGATCCGAGAAAGCTGAAAGGGTCCGCCGCGGAGGACAACGACATAGCGTTTCGACGCGTGTACGCCGAGTTTCGGTATCTGAGCTATATGGGTCTGATGCCTCGACCTGTGCGCACCTGGGCCCGCCGTCACCTCTTCAATGTGGTCCGTGATTTCGACATCGCGCTGGTCGCCATCAAGGACGGCGGTCGCGCTACCAAGGTGAACGAAGCACGCGTGCGAGAGTTGAAGGCGCGAATGGCTGAGCTCAAGTGCTCTCGCCGGCCGTACGACACTGACATCCAAGCCAACGGCACCGGCCCGGGCGGCTCCTCCCTGCGGGCGCGTGCGCGCGAGCGACTCCTGCCCTACCGGGAACGGATCACCACCTGATCACCTGACGCGTTCGAGCTGCATCTGCTGTCCGCGCTCGCGGAAGCCGAGCGATCGGTAGATGCGGATCGCGAAGTACTGGGGGTCGGCCACGATCACGAGCGTGTTCGCGCCGAGTTGCTCGCGCGCGTACTCGCCGGCGAGCGCCAGCAGGCTGCTCGCCAGCCCCTGGCGCCGGTGCGCGGGGTGCGTGTCGACGACCTGGAAGCGGGCGGCGCCGCGGCCGGCATCGAAGATGCCGACGCCCGACACGATCTCACCGCCACGAAACGCGCCGAACCAGGCGCCGCGCCCGCTCTCGCACACGCGACGGACGGCGCGCATGTTGCGTTCGAGAAACTCACGGTAGCCGGGTCCCTCGCTGCCCTCGTCGGCGCTCAGGCGCAGCGCGACCGCCTTGCGCCAGTCCTTCTCGCCGTGAAGGCGCCGAAGCTCCGCCTCAGGCGGCCGTGACGCCGGCGCGCGCAGGGCGTCGGCCGTTAGCACGGCGTTGACCTCGCGGATCATGCCCGTCCCGGCCAGCCCGGCGATCGCGGGGCGCTCCTCAGGGCGGCTGTCGAGGCCGACCGCCACATAGTCGGCGCGTGGAAACGCGGCGGCGAAGCGTGAGGCGCACACCTGCGCGTCGAGGGTCTCGCGGGCGCCCGCGAGCAGTATGAAGTTGCCCCACCGGTACGACGGATTCTCCGGTGTGCGCACGACTATGTGATCCGTGTGATCGGTCAGCCGCGCCCCCTCGAGCCGGCGCAACTCCAGGTCGGTTCGCCAGGCGATCGAGTGCACTCGCACCGGCGAGAGGCTACAGCCGGGCCACGGGAGCGTGCGGAACCCCGATGTGCCTGTCAGGCTGTGCGCGTGGCGGAGGAGCTTCCTGACCTGCTCGTCCTCGATGTGCTCGCCTGGCGCGCCTGGCTGGGAGAGCATCACAAGCGCTCCTCGGGGGTGTGGTTGCGCCTCGCCAAGAAGGGCAGCGTCGATCCCACCAGCCTCGGCTACGGCGAAGCGCTCGAGGAGGCCCTCTGCCACGGCTGGATCGACGGGCAGGTTCGCCGCTTCGACGAGGTCACCTACAGGCAGCGCTTCACGCCGCGCCGGCCCCGTAGCGCATGGTCGAAGAACAACGTCGCCAACGTGGAGCGGCTGATCGCGGAAGGCCGGATGCTGGCGGGCGGCCTGGCGGCGTTCGAGCGCGCCAGGGACGACGGACGCCTGGATGACGCCTACCCTGGACAGGCGAGCATCGAGGTCCCCGCCGATCTGTCGGCGGCGCTGGAGGCCGAGCCCGCCGCGCTGGCGACGTTCCAGACGCTCACCAGCCAGAACCGCTACGCGGTGCTGCTGCGGGTGAGCCAGGCCAAGCGAGCGGACACGCGAGCGCGGCGCATCGAGCGCTTCGTAGCGATGCTCGCCCGCGGCGAGACGCCGCACCCGCAGCGGCGCACCGCCGGCGGCTGATCTCGCTAGCGTGTTCGAGCACCATGACCACGTGCACGCATCTTGATCAGGTTCGCGTGGAGCGACCCGAGCAGGTGGCCGGCTGCGAGGACTGCCTGGCGATCGGAGGCCGGTGGGTGCACCTGCGCGTGTGTCGCGGCTGCGGCCACGTCGGCTGCTGTGACTCCTCGCCCAACCGCCACGCCACCGCGCACGCCCGCTCCAGCGAGCATCCGATCATCTCCTCCGTGGAGCCCGGCGAGGACTGGTCCTACTGCTACCTCGACGATGTCGCGTTCGTGCTCGAGAGCGGGGCGTGAGCGTTCCGCCGGAGCCGGAGGAGGGCGCTGCACCCGAGCCGGGCCGGGCGCCGCCGCCGCAGCAGGAGCAACCCGCGAGCGCACCGCTTGGCGCGGGCATGGAGGAGCCCCCCGACCGCAACGGCGCGTTCCCGCGCCTTGGCGAGGAGCAGCGCGCCCGCCTGCGCGCCGTCGGCACGACGCGGCAGGTGCGCTCGGGCGATGTGCTGTTCCGCGAGGGCGACGAGGAGTACGACCTGTTCGTGGTCGAGTCCGGCGCAGTGGCCGTCGTCCAGGGATACGGCGCCGAGAACCGCGTCGTCGCGGTCCACGGCCGCCACCGCTTCATTGGCGAGCTCAACCTGCTGACGGGCACGCGCGTGTACCTGACGGCGGTCGTGCGTGACGGCGGCGAGGTCATCCAGGTGCCGACCGCGACCGTGCGCGCGCTCGTGGCCGAGGACGAGGAGCTCAGCAGCATCATCCTCGGCTCGTTCATCGCACGCCGCTCGATCCTGATCGAGGCCGGCGCCGGGATCAAGCTGCTCGGCTCGCGCTACTCGCAGGACACGCGCCGGCTGCGCGAGTTCCTCGCCCGCAATCGCCAGCCCTACCATTGGATGGACCTGGAGGACGACGAGGATGCGGAGGAGCTGCTGCGCACCCTCGCACTAGAGCCCACGGACACGCCGCTGGTGCTCAGCGGCGACGGGATGCTGCGCAATCCCTCCAACGCCGAACTAGGCGCGGCGCTCGGCCTCGGCTCGCACGGGCCGCCGCCGGCGATGTGCGATCTGATCGTCGTCGGCGGCGGTCCCGCCGGTCTCGCGGCTGCGCTGTACGGCGCCTCCGAGGGACTCGACACGCAGGCGATCGACGCGGTCGCGTTCGGCGGCCAGGCGAGCACGTCCTCGCGGATCGAGAACTACCTCGGGTTTCCCGCGGGAGTCTCCGGCAGCGAGCTCGCCGCGCGCGCGATGCTGCAGGCGGGCAAGTTCGGCGCGCGCCTGGTGGTGCCCGCCGAAGCGGTGCGGCTCGCCCGCGAGAACGGGCATTACGCGGTTCACCTGGCGGATGGCGGCGTCGTCAACGGCCGCACGGTGATCGTCGCGACGGGTGCCCGCTACCGCAAGCTGGAGCTCGCGGAGCTCGAGCGCTACGAGGGACTGGGAGTGTTCTACGCGGCCACGCAGGCGGAGGCGCAGCTGTGTGTCGACGGACCGGTGGTGATCGTCGGCGGGGGCAACTCAGCCGGGCAGGCGGCGATGTTCCTCTCCCGGCACGCCTCCAGCTGTCGACTGATGATCCGTGGCGGCGACCTCGGTAAGTCGATGTCGCGCTACCTGGTCGACGAGATCGAGCGCCGCGAGCAGGTGGAGGTGTGCTGCCACTGTGAGATCGTCGGGCTGTCCGGGGGGCAGGCGCTCGAGTCGGTCCTGGTGCGCGATACGCGTACCGGCGACACGCGCGAGCTGCACACGCGCGCGCTGTTCGTGTTCATCGGAGCCTCACCCCACACCGACTGGCTGCATGGGCAGATCGCGACGGACGAGGACGGCTTCCTGCTGACCGGCCGCGACGTGCAGGTCGAACACCTCACCCCGTTCGGCAGCGAGCAGCCGTTGTTCCTGGAGAGCAGCCAACCGGGCGTGTTCGCGGTCGGCGACGTGCACTCCGGCTCGGTCAAGCGCGTGGCCTCGGCCGTCGGCGAGGGCTCGATGGCGGTGCGCCTGGTGCACCAGCGGCTGGCGACGCTGTAGCCCCACCGGGCGGCGCGATCAGCTGGCCTGCCCGAGCGCCAGATAGACGGCGTCGACGAGCGCGCGGTTGCGCGGATCGCGCCATTGCGGCCCGCCGCGGTTCATCACATACGCGAACGCCACGCGCGCCTGCGGATCGGCGAACGCGAGCGAGCCGCCGGCACCGAAGTGACCGAAGCTGCCGGCGTTCGGCCCGAGCGGCCGCTCGGGCTGGCTGAGCTGAAAGCCGAGGCCGAAGCGCGAGGGCCGGCCGAGCACCAGGTCCTCGCCGCCGGAGTGCTCGCTGCTGGCCTCGCGCAGCACGTCGGGGTCGACCAGCGTGCCTGTGTCGCCCAGCAGCGCGTCGTACACGCGCGCGAGCCCGCGCGCGTCCGCGTGCAGGTTCGCAGACGGCAGTTCAGCGTCCTGCCAGGCGTCGGTGTTGACCGTGCCGAGCCCCATCGCGCCGGGCGGGTTGAGGTAGGCGCGCTCGCGCAGCCGCGCGTTGACGGGGCTGCGACGGGCGCCTTCCAGGCGCGAGCCGAGCGCAGCGTCGAACACGTATTCGGCTCGGCGCGAACGGTTGGCGGGCGCGAGCCCGAAGCCGACCTCGACGCCGAGCGCGTCGGCGACCTCGCGGCGCAGGAACGCTCCGATCGGCTCGCCGCTCGCTCGGCGAACGAGCTCCCCCACCAGGAACCCGAACGTGTGCACGTGGTAGCCGTGACCGGCGCCGGGCGTCCACCACGGCTGCTGCTCGGCCAGCGCGCTCGTCACCACGTCCCAGTCGTAGAGGGCTCCCTCGGGGAGATCCCGCCCGATCGCCGCGAGCCCCGCGCGATGGCTGAGCAGATGGCGCACCGTGATCTCCTGCTTGCCCGCGCCGGCGAACCGCGGCCAGCGTCGCGACACGCGCTCGTCGAGCTCCAGCGACCCGCGCGAGACCAGCATCAGCACGCACAGCCCCGCCAGCGCCTTGCCGACGGAGAACGCGTTCACGAGCGTGTCCTCTCGCCACGCGCGCGTGCGCTGTGCGTCGGTCCACCCGCACCACAGATCCACGACGGCGCGCCCGTCGACGATCACCGCCACCGCCGCGCCGAGCTCGCCGCGCTGTGCGAGGTTCTCGGCGAGCGCCTCGCGCACTCCGGCGAAGCGCGCATCGCAGCGCCCCGCGATCTGCCCGCCGTCGGCTGCAATCACATCAATCGCGCTCAGAGGGCACGCCGACCGTGTGGTCGGCCAGTAGCTCGCGTGCCTCGGGGCTCGTCTCGACGGCGCGGATCAGCACCGACAGCACGGCCCCCAGCAGCGAGTCGGGGATGACCTGTGGGTCGATCAGCTTGAGCATCGGCAGCCCGAGCCCGAGCCCGAGCATGACGTTGGCGAACTGCTCGGTGGAGCGCTCGGGCGGCGCGAGCCCGGCGTCGATCGCACTGGCGGTGGCGAAGCGCGCGAACGTCGCGCGCAGCGCGCCGAGGCCGTCGGCCAGGCGCGTGCGCAGGCGCTCGTCGCGCTGGGCGTACACCCACAGCTCGACGAACAGGCGGAACGGGTCGGGGTCGTCCTCGAGGCTCTCCATCCAGCGCGCGCTGCCCGCGAGCGGGCGCTCCCAGGTGGTTCGCTCGCGGTCGAACAGCGCTACCTGCTCGATCACCTGCGCGGTCAGATGCTCCTCCATCAGCGCCATCAGCAGGTTCTCCTTGCTGCCGAAGTGGCCGTACACGGCGCCCTTGGTGAAGCCCGCCTCGCCGGCGACCTCGTCGAGCGTGGCCCCGTTGAAGCCGCGGCGCGCGTACACGCGTGCGGCGGCCTGCAGCAGCCGCGCACGCGTGTCGGCCTTACGGGCGCTGCGGTCGAAGTCCCCACGCGGCATCAGTCAATCCCTCCGATCTTCCTTGACATATACTCGCGAGTAGATATACTTCCCAGTATACCCGATCACGGCGGCTGAAACGAGGATGCTCATGCACGACGTTGCCCCCGACCGACGCGAGACTTCCCAAGGTTCTCGCGAGCTTACCGACGGCCCGAGCGAGCTCCCCCCGGGTCCGCGCATGCCGTCGCTGCTGCAGACGCTCGGCATGTGGAGCCGCCCAACGGCGTTCCTGGAGCGAGGACGCAGACGCCACGGAGGCCCGTTCACGATCCGCATGTTCGGGCAGCCGCCGCTGGTGATCATCTCCGACCCCGATGCGATCAAGCAGATGTTCCTCGCCCCACCCGACGTGCTGCACCCTGGCGAGGGCGCGAAAATCCTGGAACCGGTGGTCGGCGCCAACTCGGTGATCCTGCTCGACGAGGGGCCGCACATGGAGCAGCGCAAGCTGCTGCTGCCGGCCTTTCACGGCGAGAGCATGCAGCGGCTGTCCGGGCTGATGACTGACCTGGCCGAGAGCGAGGTCGAATCGTGGCCACGCGGGCAGGCGATCGCACTGCACCCGCGCCTGCAGCGGCTGACGCTGGAGATCATCCTGCGGGCGGTCTTCGGCTTGGAGCGCGGCGCGCAGCTGGACTCCCTTCGCGAGCTGCTGACGAAGGTGCTGTCGTTCGCGGAGAGCCCGCTGTCGCTGATGCCTCCGCCGCCACCGTGGCTCAGCCCGATCACGCCGCTTCCGCGGATGGAACGGATGCTGGCGCGTGTGGACGAGCTGATCTTCGAGCTGATCGAGGAGCGCCGTCGGCAGGCGGGTGCGGTGCAGCTCGACGGCGAGCAGGCGCACCTGGGCGATGACGTGCTCGCCCTGCTGCTGGGCGCAACTCACGACGACGGCTCGCCGATGAGCGCGCAGGAGCTGCGCGACGAGCTGATGACGGCGCTGGTGGCCGGCCACGAGACGACCGCCTCGCAGCTGGCGTGGGCGTTCGAGCGCCTCGCGCGCGAGCCGGCGGTGCTCGCCCGGCTGTACGACGAGCTCGACGGCGGCAGCGATGAGGAGTACCTGACGGCGACGATCAACGAGATCATGCGCCACCGCCCGGTGCTGCCCAACGCAGAGCCGCGCCTGGTCAAGAAGCCGGTCGAGATCGGCGGCGTGGTGTATCCGAAGGGCGCGGCGCTGTTCGCGAGCGCGTACCTCGTGCATCACGATCCCGCCGTTTACCCCGACCCCAACGCCTTCCGCCCGCAGCGCTTCCTCGAGAGCGAGGGCGGACGAGCGCCAGGCACCTACACGTGGATCCCGTTCGGCGGCGGGCGCCGCCGCTGCCTGGGCGCGAGCTTCGCGCTGCAGGAGATGAAGATCGTGCTGCGCGCGGTGCTCGAGCGTTGCGAGCTGAGCCCGGTGGGCGCTCGAGCGGAGCGCACGCGCAGGCGCAGCATCACGATCAGCCCGGCGCGCGGGAGCACGCTCGTGCTGCGCGAGCGCCGCCGCACAGAGACCGACGCGGCGGCGGTCGAGCAAGCGCTGCCCGCCCTCGCCTGAGCGCCGCTCTCCCTCGCCTGAGCCGCTGCACGGCGGGCGCGTGCGCGATCATTGGTCGCGTGACGCTGCTCGCGGTCAAGCTGCTGCTCGCCCCCGGCTTCGTGGTCGGGGCCTCGCTGGTGACCCGGCGCTTCGGGCCGCGGATCGGCGGGCTGATCGCGGGGCTGCCGGTGGTCGCCGGCCCGATCCTGCTCGCCTACGCGCTCGCCCACGGGCGCGCGTTCGCGGCGAGCGCGGCCGCGGGTACGCTGCTGGGTCTGGTGTCGCTGATCGGGTTCGTGGTCGTGTACGCGCGCCTGGCCGGGCGCGTGGTGTGGGTTATGAGCATGCTCACTGGCTGGCTCGCGTTCGCGGTGGCGACGGCGATCTTCAGCGTCGTCTCGCCGCCCGTGGGAGTCGCGCTCGGACTGGCGGCGATCGCGCTTGCGGTCGGCCTCGCCTGGCTTCCGCGTCCCGCCGGGCGCCCACGAGCGCAGCCCTCGCCGCCCGCATGGGATTTGCCGCTGCGTGCGGTGTGCGCGCTCGCGCTGGTGCTGACGCTGACGGCCGTCGCCGGCTGGCTCGGCCCTCAGCTGAGCGGGCTGCTGGCGCCGTTTCCGATCATCGCGACGGTCCTCGCCACGTTCACCCACGCCCAGCGCGGGCCTGACGAGCTGCTGCGACTGCTGCGCGGGATGGTGACCGGGTTCGGCGCGTTCGCGCTGTTCTGCTTCGTGCTGGCGATCTCGCTGCGTCACCTGGACACGGGAGCGGCGTTCGCGCTGGCGACCGGGCTGGCGCTGCTCACGCAGGCGCTCGTGCTGACGCTGATGCGAGGAGACGACGCGACGGCGGGCCGGCCAGCGCCCGTCGCCCGCTAGCGCCCGTCGCCCGTCAGCGCCCCTGGCCCGCTAGCGCCCCTCGCCGGCGGCGCGGGCGGGTGCCTCGCCCCACAACTGCTCCAGGCGGTAGAACTCGCGCACTTCGGGCGTGAAGACGTGTACGACGACGTCGAGATAGTCCATCAGGATCCAGCCGGCCTGCGCGGAGCCCTCGACGCGCCGGGGCAGCGTTGCGTGCTCGCGCTTGAGCCCTTCGAGGATGCCGTCGTGGATGGCTTTCGCCTGGCGTCCGGTGTTGCCGGAGCAGACGATGAAGTAGTCGGCGTAGCCGAGCACGCCGCGCAGGTCGAGCTCGACGACGTCGATGGCCTTCTTGTCGGCGGCGTAGCGGGCGATCTCGCCGACGAGCTCCTCGGCCTGCATCGAGCACCCACCCGGTCCGCCCTCGCGCTTATCGGGACGCTCGCCCATCACGCGCCCGCCCGCGTGTGCCCGTGACGGGGGTGCGCGGGCGCGCGGTAGAGCCCGTGCTCGGCGATGTAGCCGGCGACGGCGCCGCCGACGAGCTCCTCGATCGGCTCCCCGCGCGCGACGCGCTGGCGCACCAGCGAGGAGGAGATCTCGATTGCGGGCATCTCCAGGAAGCTGACGCGCTGCGAGCCGGCGGTGTCCTGCGCGGGCGCGACGCCGAGGCCGGCGAGCGCTTCCAGCACCGACGCTCGCGGAGCACCCGGACGCCCGGCGACGGCCAGGTGCGCCAACTGAAGCAGCCGCGCGGGCTCATGCCAGGAGCCGAGCGTGCCGGCGACGTCGGCTCCCACGATCAACGTGAGCTGCGCTTGCGGATGGCTGTCATGTAGTGCGGTGAGCGTATCGACCGTGTACGACACGCCGCCGCGCTGGAGCTCCAGGGCGCAGACGCGGACGCCGGCGACGCCGCTGGCGACGAGCTCGCACATGCGCAGGCGGTGCTGTGGACCTGGATCCCTCCCGCGCCGCCCGCCCTCGCTCGCGCCCTGCCAGCCATCATCGCCGCGGGCCTTGAATGGGGCGGTGTACGCGGGTACCAGCAGCAGGCGCTGCAGACCGAGCTGCTCGCGCGCGTGGCGGGCGAGCGCGAGATGCCCGAGGTGGGGCGGGTTGAACGTCCCACCGAGGATGCCGAGCGTCGTCATCCCGGCGCAGGCGGCGGGCTGCTCGGCGCGCATCGATGCGCCAGCGCTCACGGGCGGTGAGCTCAAGCGCGAACGTGCCCGTCGCCCTCGACGAGGTACTTGAAGGTGCACAGCTCGCGCAGCCCAATCGGCCCGCGCGCGTGCAGCTTCTGCGTGGAGTTGCCGATCTCCGCGCCCATCCCGAACTCGCCCCCGTCGGTGAAGCGCGTGGACGCGTTGACGTACACGCACGCGGCGTCGACGCCCAGCTGGAAGGCGCGCGCGGCGGATGTGTCGCGCGTGACGATCGCCTCCGAGTGACCGCTGCCGTGGCGGGCGATGTGCTCGATCGCCTGCTCGAGCGAGTCGACGACGCCGACGGCGAGCACCGGCGCGAGGTACTCGGTCGCCCAGTCCTCCTCGTCGGCGTCCTCGATTTTTAGATCGGGGATCGCGCCGTGGCGTTCGATCGCGTCGCGGGCGCGTACGTCGGCGCGGATTTCGACATCGGCATCGGCGAGCGCGTGCACGAGCGCCGGCAGGAGCTGGCCGGCGGCGCGCTCGTGCACGAGCAGCGTCTCCGCGGCGTTGCACACACCGGGACGCTGGGTCTTGGCGTTGATCACGATCGCGTGCGCGTGTTGCAGGTCGGCGTCGGCGTCGACGTACACGTGGCAGTTGCCGGAGGCGGCGTAGATGACGGGCACGGTGGCGAGCGACTGCAGCGCCTCCTTCAGGCCCTCGCCGCCGCGCGGGATGATCAGATCGACGGTGTCGCGTTGCGTGGCGAGCTCGGCGAGCTCCTGACGTCCGCCGCCGGCGATCAGGCTGACGCAGCCGTCGGGCAGCCCGGCGGCGACGGCGGCCTCGGCGGCGATGTGCGCGAGCATGGCGTTGGAGTGCGCGGCGGAGGAGGAGCCGCGCAGCACGATCGCGTTGCCCGACTTCAGGCACAGCGCGGCTGCGTCGATCGTGACGTTGGGGCGCGCCTCGTACACGACTGCAACGACGCCGAGCGGCACGCGCACCTTGCGCACGTCCAGGCCGTTTGGCAGACGCCGCCCGTCGATCACCTCGCCGACTGGGTCGGCGAGCGCGGCGATCTGCCTCACCGCCCGCGCGATCGCGTCAACGCGCCCGGAGTCCAGCCGCAGGCGGTCGAGCAGCGCCTCGCCTATGTCAGCTTCATGCCCTGCCTGCATGTCCAGCTCGTTGGCCGCGAGGATCTCCTCGACGCGCGTCTGCAGTGCCAGCGCGATCGCCTCCAGCGCGGCGTCCTTGACGGCGGTGTCGGTCTGCGCGAGCACACGCGCGGCGCGCTTTGCGCCGGCGCACGTGTCGGCGACCGTTGAGACGGCGATTGCCATGCTCACAGGGTACGACAGGGCGCCAGGCGCGTGGGCTCGGCCACGCCGCCCAGGGACGCCGCGCCAGGGACGGGCCGACAGCGGGGGGCGCCGGTCAGTCGAGCACGAGGTAGTCGCGGTGCACGGCCTCGTCGGTGGCGCGCGGCAGGATCTCGCGCACGGCGTCGGACTTCAGGCCGCGCACGCTGCGCAGCTCATCGGCGGAGTAGCTGCAGATGCCCTTGGCGATCGCCCGCAGCTTCCCGCCCTCCGGCTCGTCGCGTTCGACGATCTCGACCGCGTCACCGGCGTCGAAGTCGCCTTTGACTTCGGTGATGCCCACCGGCAGCAGGCTGGCGCTGCCGTCGCGCAGCGCGCGCACCGCGCCGTGGTCAACGACGACGACGCCGCGTGCGGGCTTGGCATACTTCAGCCACAGCTTGAAGCTCGAGTAGCGCGCCTCGCGCGCGGCGAAGCGCGTACCCGCGCGCCCGCCGGCGAGCACCGCCGCGAGGGCGTCAGCGCGCAGGCCGTTGCAGATGACGGTGGGGATGCCCGCGGCGGTGGCCATCTCGGCGGCGACGACCTTCGAGCGCATCCCCCCCGACCCCAGCGGCGAGGTTGTGTGCCCGATCTCGAGCTCGTCGAGCGCGGCGAAGTCGTTGACCTCGGAGACCGCGCGGGCGTCGGGGTGAAGCCGCGGGTCGGCGGTGAACAGGCCGTCGATGTCGGTCAGCAGCACCAGTTCGTCGGCTGCGATCAGCACGGCGACCTGCGCGGCCAGGAAGTCGTTGTCGCCGAATGAGATCTCGTCGGTGGCGGTGGTGTCATTCTCGTTGATCACCGGCAGCACCCGCCACTCAAGCAGCGTGCTGAGCGTCTGGCGCGCGTTGAGGTAGTGGGTGCGGGCGCTCATGTCGAAGAACGTCAAGAGCACCTGCGCACTGGTCACACCGCGCTCGCGCAGCAGCTCGTCGTAGACGCGGTAGAGCTTGCCCTGGCCGACGGCGCTGGCAGCCTGCAGCGCGCCGATCGAGCTCGGGCGCTGGGGCAGGTCCATCACGCGCATCCCCCGCGCGATCGCGCCGCTGGTGACGACGATCACCTCGCCGCCCCCGTTGTGCACGCCGGCCGCCGCGTCGCACACATGCGCGAGCGTCTGCTCTCGCAGCTCGCCGTCGGAGTCGGCGACGACGCTCGAACCGAGCTTTATGACCACGCGCTTCATCGCGTAGGCAGCGTAGACGCTCCCCGGCCGCCTGCGGTAGCGCTCCCCGCTCAGCTGGGGTCGAGCTCGAACGTCACTCCGGCGATCTCGATCTCATCGCCGGGCTGGAAGCCCTGCGCCTCGAGCGCGCCGATCACGCCGATCCTGCGCAGCCTGCCCTCCAGGTAGCCCATCGCCTCCTCGTTGTCGACGTCGAAGCGCGCGAGCAGGCGCTCGATGCCCCTGCCCCTGACGGCGAACGCGCCGGGGCCCAGTCGCTCGACGTGGAAGCCGGCGGCGGCGGCCGGACGGAACACCATGTGCTCGGCGAGCTCCTGCTCGTCGGCGTCCGGCGCGCCGGCATGTCCCACGCCGGCGCCGGTCAAGGAGCCATCGTGCGCGCCAGCCGCGATCGGGGAAGCGACGCCGGCGGAGGCGGTCTCGGCTTCGATCTCCGCGAAGCGGCGCAGCAGCTCGCTGCGCAACTGCGCCAGGCCGGCGCCGGTGGCGCTGGAGGTGGCGATCACGGGCACTCCCGGGCCGAGGCGCTGCTGCCAGCGGAGGACCGTCTCGCGCGCATGCTCCTCTCCGACGAGGTCCGCCTTGGAGAGCGCGAGCACGCGCGGCAGGCGCGCGAGCCTCTGGTCGTGCGCGGCGAGCTCGCGCTCGATCGTCGCGTGGTTGGCGAGCGCGTCCGCGTGATCGCCCATCGACAGCTCCGGCGCGATGTCGAGAACGTGGACGAGCAGGCGCGTGCGCTCGACGTGCGCGAGAAAGTCGTGGCCGAGGCCCGCACCCTCGCTCGCGCCCTCGATCAGGCCGGGGATGTCAGCTATGACCAGCTGGCGTTCCGTCGTGTCGCTCGCGTCCGACGGCGCGTCGAGCACGCCGAGCACGGGTGAGAGCGTCGTGAAGGGGTAGTCGGCGACCTTCGGCGCGGCGCGCGTGAGCCGCGATAGCAACGACGACTTGCCCGCGTTGGGCAGCCCCACCAGGCCGACGTCAGCGAGCAGCTTGAGCCTCAGCTCGAGCCAGCCTTCCTCGCCCGGCAGGCCGCGCTCGGCAAAGCGCGGAGCTTGGCGTGTGGAGGTGGCAAAGCGCTTGTTACCCCTACCGCCGCTGCCGCCCTGCGCGAGCATCGCCCGCTGCCCGCCCGCGAGCAGCTCCCAGCGTCGCCCCTGCAGGTCCTCTCCCTCGTCCTGCGCGGCGGCGATCTGCGTCCCCGGCGGCACCACGATCGTGAGCGGCTCACCGTCGGCGCCGTGGCGCAGTGAGCCCTCGCCGCGCCCGCCGCGTCCGGAGCGGTAGTGGGTCCTGCGCTTGAGGCTCTGCAGGTCGCGCAGCGACTCGTCGCACACCACGATCACATCCCCCCCGCGCGCACCGTCGCCGCCGTCGGGGCCGCCGCGGGGCACATGCGCTTCGCGGCGGAAGCTCACGCAGCCGTCACCGCCGGCGCCCGCCTGAACGTGAATCTTCGCGCGATCGTGCAACATGTGCAGCCATCGTGACACCCGACCGCGTCCTGCTGGTCACCGGGCCTACTCGGGAGTAGACGGGGCACGCCGCATGGGCGCTCCCGGATGGTCGGATCAGGGATGTGCGAGCCGGTGTGAGAAGTAGAAGCCGGCGCCGGCTGCCGCGCCCGCGATCGCGACGGTGCCGATCACGCCTCTGATGGGTAGCTCCGTACGCGCGAGGATCGTCGCGAGCGCGTCCACCGAGTCGACCGCCGCGCACGCCGCCTGCACCCGCGGCCCGACCACGGGGTCCTCGAGCGTCGTCAGCGTCGCGATCGCCAATGCCAGGTCCCGCACGCCGAGCGAGCGCGCCAGATACTTCACCACGGGGCTATGGGCGTGGCTGGCGCCCAACCACCCGGCGGTCAACTTCTCGGGCGAGGCCAGTACCGCCGTGCCGAGGACAGCGCGTCCCGCGGCGAGCAGCCAGGCGCCCCGCTGTGGGGCGATGGCGCGCACCGTCAGCCCCGGTCGGCTTGCGGCAGGACGTTCACCACGCGACCGCGACGGCCGCTGGTGAACTGCACCGTGCCGGCGGCGCGCGCGTACAGCGTGTCGTCCTTGCCGATGCCCACGCCCGCGCCGGGCTTGAAGCGCGTGCCGCGCTGGCGCACGATGATCTCGCCGCCGGTGACGGCGGTGCCGGCGAACGTCTTCACGCCCAGTCGCTGGGCGTTGGAGTCGCGGCCGTTGCGGCTCGAGCCGAGGCCCTTCTTATGCGCCATCGTCGGTCTCCTTGTCTTTCGGCTTCGCGGCGTTCGCTTTGGCCGCTTTGGCGCCGGCGGCGATCTCGGTGACCTCGATCTGGGTCAGCTCCTGGCGGTGGCCGGTGCGGCGTTTGTAGCCGCGCTTGGGCTTGAACTTGAACACGCGCAGCTTCTCGCCGCGGACGTGGGCGATGACCTTGGCGGTGACCTTCACGTTGGCTAGGCCCGCCGCATCGAACACGGCCTCATCGGAGCGGTAGAGCATCGGCTCGAGCGTCACGTCGCTGCCCTCGGCGGCGGACAGGCGCTCGACCAGCAGCTTCTGCCCGCGCTCGACGCGGTACTGCTTGCCGCCTGTCTTCACGATCGCGTACATGTCTGTGTTGGTCTCGATTCTGTGTTCGTCCGGCGCCGCCTGTGCGGGCGAGCCCGCACCGCGCCAGGACCGGCTATTCGGGGGTCGCCTTGGCCTTGGCAGCCGAACGGCGCCGTCCGCCCCTGCGGCCACGACGCCGAGGCTTGGATTGTAGGCCATCCTCGGCGCTATCGCCCTCCGGCGCATCCACGCCGGCGAGCACCACGACCGCGGCCTCCTCCTCCGGCTCGGAGTCGATCCCCGCCGGCGCATCGCCGAGGCCGGCTTCGCGGCGAACCTCCGCGTCCTCGCTGTCGATCGGCGAGCGACGACGACGTCCGCGCCGCTGTAGCTGTTCGCTCGCCTCGGCGGCGTCGTCGTCGGAGCCGCTCGCGTCGCCGTTGCGGCTGGCGCCACCGGAGCCGCCGTTACGGCTGGCGCCGGCGGATGCGGCTGAGCGCGCGGGGGCGCGACGCCCACCGCGGGCGCCCGTGCGCGTGCTGCTCGCCCGCACGGGCGCGAGCACGACCTCGCCGGACTCGTCCAGCAGCAGCGCGCTTGCGGCGGTGCGACCGACCTGGTCGATCCGCACCATTCGCTTCTCGCCGACGTATGGCGAAGCGCCGGCGATCGAGATGATGTAGCCGTCGATTTTCGCGACCGCGTCGTCGACGTCGTACATGTGCGGCTCGACGATCTCGACGAGCACCTCGTCGCCTTGGCGGAACGGCAGCGCGCGCTCCTCGACCTCCGCGCGCGTGCCGATGTAGGTGATCGCGAAGTGGTCGAGCGCGAGGCCTTCTGAGCCCTCGAACAGGAACGACTTGCCGGTCTGTGCCTCCAGCGCGTGCAGCACGCGCGAGCCGTGCCCGGTGAACTGCGTGCTCACGCGCGGGTTGGCCTGGATCAGGAAGGCCTCGGCCTCGGGGTGCTCGGCGGCGACGTCGCGCAGCCTGCGCTCGAACTCGATCGCGATCGTCTCCTCCGAGCGGATCACGCCCTCGCCCTCGCACGTCGGACACGACCGCGTCATGATCTCGCGCACGCCCTCGGTGACGTTCTGGCGGGTCATCTCGACGAGGCCCAGCTTGGAGATCTCGGCGGTGAAAGTCTTCGTGCGGTCCTCGTCGAGGGTCTTTCGCAGCGTCTTCATGACCGCGTCGCGGTTGCGCGCGCGGGCCATGTCGATGAAGTCGATCACGATGATGCCGCCGATGTCGCGCAGCCGCAGCTGGTTGACGACCTCCTCGGCGGCCTCGAGGTTGGTCTTGGTGATCGTGTCCTCCAGGCCCGCGCCCTTGCCGCGGCCGATGAAGCTGCCCGAGTTGACGTCGATCACGGTCAGCGCCTCGGCGTAGTCGATGATCAGGTAGCCGCCGCTGGGCAGATCGACACGGCGCGAGAGCACCCCTTCGATCGCCTTGTCGACGGCGTAGGCCTCGAACAGCGGCTCGGGCTCCTTCCACAGCTCGACGCGCTCGACCAGCTCGGGGGCGGTACGAGTGAAGAACGACACCAGCCGGTGGTACTGCTGCTCGTCGTCGACGATCGCCCGCTCGAAGTGCGCGGAGAAGATGTCGCGCACGACGCGAACAGAGAGATCTGCCTCTTGGAACACCAGATCCGGCGCGGCGGTGTCCTCGACGCGTTTGACGAGCACCTCGTGGAGCTTGTGCAGGTACTTGAGCTCGCGCTCGAAGTCCTCGCGCTTGGCGCCGTGCGCGGCGGTGCGCACGATCACCCCGCCGCCGTCGATCGACAGGTTGGAGGTCTGTCGGCGCAGCCGCTCGCGCTCGCGATCCTCCAGGCGGCGCGAGACGCCGATCCCCTCGCCGGTGGGCGCGTACACCATGTAGCGCCCGGCGATCGTCAGCTCCATCGACAGGCGCGCGCCCTTGGTCTTCAACGGGTCCTTGACGACCTGCACGACGATCTCCTGCCCGGGCTTGAGCAGGTCGGAGATCTTGCGCCCCCCTCCCCCGCGTCCGCGCCTGAGCGTCTCGACGCCCGGCAGCACGATCTCATCGACGTGCAGGAAGCCGTTCTTCTCCAGGCCGATGTCGACGAACGCGGCCTCCAGCCCGGGCAGCACGTTGTCGACCTTGCCCTTGTAGATGTTGCCGACGATCGAACGTCCGCCGCGGCGCTCTATGTAGAGCTCAGCGACGCGGTAGCCGGCCTGGAGGCCCTTGCCGCGTTTGCGCGCAGTGGTCGATTTGCGCTCGGTGGATGCCGAACGCGAGGCGGCGGGCGTTCCGCTCGCCTCCAGAAGCGCCACGCGCGTCTCCGCGCGATCGACGCTGACAAGCACTTGCTTTTTCAATTTGATCCAGTCTTTCGATGTGGAAACGGGCCGAGCGTCGGGCGGATTGGCGCCGCCTGGGCGCGCCTGTGTGCATCGGGAGCGCCCGCACAGGGGCGTCCGTCGCGGCCGGGCGCAGAGCCCGGCGGGGCTGACGATCTGGTGAGTGTTGCTCGGCGGACATTGTTCAGTTCTACTGCAGCAGCACGCGATCCTTCAACGCGGCTGAGGCGCGCGCCTGAACGTAGATCGATTGCAGCAGGCCGACGCCCAACAGCGTGGCGATGACCGACGAGCCCCCGTAGCTCATGAGCGGGAGCGTGACGCCGGTGATGGGCATGATGCCGATTGTCATCCCTATGTTGACGAAGACCTGAAACATGAGCATAGCTGCTACGCCGGCGGCGATCAGCGAGCCGAATAGGTCCTTGGACATCACGAGCACGCGCAGCGTGCGGGATATCAGCAACGCGTACAGCAGCAGCACCAGGCCGGCGCCCACGAACCCGTACTTTTCGCCGACCGCCGCGAACACGAAGTCGGTGTCGCTCTCGGGCACGAAGCCGTAAGGCACCTGGCTGGCGTTCGCGCCGCGGCCGGTCTTGCCGCCCGAGCCGATCGCGATCTTCGACTCCTGCTGCTGGTAGGAGGGATCTGTGGAGGTGTCGCCTTCCTTGACGACTTTCGAGGACGGGTGTATGAACGCCGTCAGCCGTTCCACCTGGTAGGGCTCCAGCACGTTGATGCCGACGGCCGGACCGGCCACGAGCACGAACGCGATCGCCACGCACACGAGCGCCGCGAGCGCGGCCAGATGCCGCCAGGAGGTGCCCGCGACGAACAGCATCATGCAGGCGATCGTCATGTACACCAGGCCGGAGCCGAGATCGGGCTGCGCGATCACGAACATCGTCGGCACCAGCGCGACGATCAACACGCGGACGGTCGTGTCGCGCTCGCGCAGCGCTCGCGAGCGCCCGACGATGAACGCCGACAGCGCGACGATCAGCAGGATCTTGCCGAGCTCGGAAGCCTGAAAGGAGAACAGCGGGAAGTTGATCGCACGCACCGCGCCGTTGGCCGAGTGGCCAAGCGCGAGCACGGCCAGGATGCTGAACAGCAGCACCCCGTAGATCGCCGTCCTGTAGCGCCGCAGCCGAGCGTAGTCCAGGCGCGAGAGCGCGAGCATCATCAGCAGACCGACCGCCAGGTACACGGCCTGGCGGTCGACGTAGTAATGCGGGTCGCCGAGCACGAGGTTGCTGGTGGCGGCCTTCAGCGTGACGATCGAGCACACGGCGAGCCCGAGCACGGCGAGCGTCAGTAGCGGATCCAGCGGCAGTCGCAGCGTGCGCGGCGGCGTCACCGGAGCCTCTTCGGTGGGCTTGATCGGGCTGAGCGGCATCAGAAGGTCTTCGAGGTCCCGGCCACGAAGCGTTTGGCGACGCCGAACCACTGCGATGCGATCAGGCGCGCGATCGGTGCGGCGGTTTCAGCGCCGAAGCCACCTTCTTCGACGGTCACGGCGATCACTATCGGGCGCTTGGAGTCGGCGATGTAGCACATGTACCAGGACTGTTCCACGTGGCCCGCGCGTTCGGCGGTGCCGGTCTTCCCGTACACCGGATGCTGTTCCTGGTTCCAGCCTTGCCACACGTCCGCGGAGGTGCCGCCGCTCTCGCTGGCGGCATCGTGGATGCCTTCCATCACCAGGCTCAGGTCTTCGTAGTTGAGGTGCACGTGGCGCGTGGGGAAGTGCAGCGTCTGCACGAGGCGGCCTTTGCCTTCGTCGATCTGCTTGCCGAGATGCGGCGTCACGACGGTGCCTTCGCCGCCGTTGCGGTAGGCGTTGGCGAGCGTCGAGTAGACGACGGCCATCTGCAGCGGGTCGGTCAACAAGGCCCCCTGCCCGACCGCCAGATCCATGTTGTAGCCGACCGTCCACGGCGCCCCCGGTTCGGCGACGATATAGCAAGGCTGGCCGTGGTGTTCCTTCTGGCATTTGAATTCCAGCGCGTTCTGTTCCGCCAGCCACTTGCGGTCGGGAACGACGCCCTGGAACTCGTTCGGCAGGTCGATCCCGGTCGGCTCGCCCAGGCCGAGCTTGTGGGCCATGTTCTGGATGATGTCGCCGTGTGAGTTGGCGCGCTCGCCGACTTCGAAGAAGTAGGTGTCGGAGGAGACCTTCAGCGCTTCCACCAGCCCCACCGCGCCGTAGTCGGCGTGGCCGGCGTTGCAGAACGGCTCGGTCGAGACGTAGATGCACTGTCCGGCGCCCAGCCCTTCGCTAGGCGTAATCACGCCCGCTTCCAGCGCCGCCATCGCTGTGATCGGCTTGAATGTCGAGCCCGTCGGATAGGCGCCTTCGTCGGCGCGGTCGGTGAGCCGTCCGGGAACGCCGCCGCCTCCCGTCAGTTCGGTGACTTCGCCATGTGTCAGCGGTTTGGCGAACCTGTTGGGGTCGAAGCTCGGATAGGAGCCCATCGAGAGGACTTCGCCGTTGAGCGGATCGAGCGCCACAAACGCCCCAGCGATCGCCGGTTTACCGCCGGCGCGCGCGTGTTCGATGCCTTCCAGCAGCGCCTTTTCGCTCGCCCGCTGCAGGCCCAGATCGAGCGTCACCTGCAGGCTGTGCCCGGCGCGCGGCGGTATCGGCGCGAGCTTGCTGGGAACCGGCTGGCCTTCGGCGTTGACGGCCACGCGTTCGACGCCCGGCACGCCGCGCAGGTAGTGGTCGTAGGTGTACTCCAGACCCGCCTGGCCGACGATCGTGCCCTGCTGCACGCCGTGGAAGGAGCGCAGCCCGATCTCTTCTTTGGTGATCTGCCCGACGTAGCCGAACACCTGGGCCGCCATTTCGCCATACGGATAGGAGCGCGTCGACACCGGCTGCTGCTCGACGCCCGGAAATTCGCTCTGGCGCTCGCCGAGCACGGTCAACACGCCGCGCCCGGCGTCCGTCTTGATCGTCACCGGCGCATACGGCGTCGCCGCGATGCCCTCCACGACCCGTTCGTCGATCGTCCTCGCGCGCAGTCCGATGACGCGGCCGAGGCGATCGAACAGGCTGTGGACCTTCACCGCAGAGCGCGGTAGCGCGGGGACGCGCAGCTCGGGTGGACGCGCGGCGCGGCGCAGTTCGATCAGCTCGCGGCGCAGTGCGCCCTTCAGGCGGGAGGCGCGGTCGCCGTGCACAACCTCGAAACGCCCCAGCCGTTCGCTCGCTTCACGGTAGGCGGTTTCCGCCTTGACCGCCTCTTCGCTGTAGGCGGCCGCCTGTTCTGCGATCGCCGCCGGCATCTCGCTGGGCACGATCTGCACCGCGTTGGTCGTGGTGCTGGTCACGATCGGCTGGCCTTCGCGAGCGAGGACTTCCCCCCGAGGCGCAGCGATCGGCAGATGGCGCGCGCGGTTGGCGTTCGCCTGCGCGACGTACTGTTCGCTGGAGAGCACCTGCAGAAACCACAGTCGGAAGAAGATCACGCCGAACATCACCATCGCCACGCCGCCGATGATCGCCACGCGCAGCGCCAGCTGCGGCGAGACCGGCACCCGCGGATCCCGCCGGCGCACCGGCTCAATCGCGCTCATGTTCTTTTTGTCAGCGGGCTTAGCCCACCGGTCGTGTACGCGCGCCGGCTCCGGCGTCGGCGCGGGTCCTCCGGCAGCGCGCCCTCCAGCGCGCGACGTGTCAGCGCCCACATCGGCAGCGCGACGATCGTGTTGACGAGCACGCCCAGCACTATCTCCCGCAGCAGCTCGAAGCTGACGGGCGCGTCGACTCCGAGCATGAACTCGACGATCGAATATCCCACGAGCGAGAGCAGCGATGCGCCGCCGCCAACCAGCAGCGGCGTGAGCGCGGCCTGTGGGTCGCGCAGCTCGCGCAGGCGCCCACACCAGTAGCCGACCAGCGTGAACACCAGCGAGGTCAGGCCGAGCGTCTGTAGCAGCGCCAGGTCGACTAGCAGCCCGACGGCGAAGCCGCAAGCGGCGCCGACGGTGGAGCCGCACAGCAGCCCGACGAACGCCACCAGCAACGACGAGATGTCGGCGTTGACGCCGAACACGGGGACCTCGGAGACGACCCCGATCTGGAAGAACACTACGAGCAGCGCGAACGCGGTCAGGCGCAGTGCCAGCGAGCTCGAAGGAGCGCCGCTCATCCGCCCACCTGTGTCGAGGCGAGCTGTTCGCCCGCCGCGCCGGCGCTCTGTCCGGGTGGCAGATTGGTGAGCAGGGTCGTGAGCTGCGTCGGGCGCGTTCCCGCGCCGGCGGTGAGCACCTGCACGACGTCCAGGTCGTGCAGGTTGGCGATCGGGTGCACGTTGACGGACGTGTACCCGCTTTCTTCGTTGGAGGAAGTCACCTGGCCGATCACGATGCCGGGCGGGTACAGCGATTCGTCGGCGCCGACGGTGCCCGAGGTGACGACCCATTCGCCGTCGTTGGCCTGCGTGTTCGCGGGCAAGTACTGGAGCAGCAGGTCGTTCGGTTCGCCCACTTTGGGCTGCAGAAGGCCGGTCGCGTGGCTGGTTCCGATCCGCGCCGAGACCCCCATCGAGCTGTCGGTGATGAGGTCGATCAGGGCACCGTCGGGCGCGACCTGGGCGACCTTGCCGACGAGTCCTTCGGCGTTGATGACGGGGTCGTTCAGCCGCACGCCCGCCGATTCGCCCTCGTCGATCGTGACCGTCGAGTACCAGATGTTCGGCGTTTTGCCGACGACGGTCGCGGTCACCGGATGGTAGTCGCCGACGCCCAGCTGATCGAGGTGGTACAGCGAGCTCAGCTCGCGGTAGTCGCGTTTTTCGGCCTGGTCAGCGACCAGCTCGTGGCGCAGCTTGTTGTTCTGCTTGAGCAGTTCGCCCCGCTGGCTTTTGGCGTGCAGCGTTTCGCCGAACCAGCCGAACAGGTCGCGCACGGGCTTCAGCGCCTTGTTGGCGCCGTCCTGGAGCGGCGAGACGACCGTCAGGAAGTCCCGCTGTACGGCGTGCAGGCGTCCGCTCGGAGCCTCGCCGAAATAGGCGGTCAGAAGCAGCAGAGAGAGCACGACGAGCAGCGCGAGCACCGCCCGTCGACGCCGTACCGTCTTGTCATACACCGATGGTTACCTTCCGGAGCGTTCGCTCGACAGAGTACCCACGCAGCAGGCGGGCCGTCACACACGCCTAGCGCCGGCGGCGGTTGCGCGAGGTGCGGTTGGAGCGGTGGATCGCCTCGAACTCCTCCAGCGAGCGTCCGGAGCCCACCGCCACGCACGTCAGCGGCGACTCGGCCAGGTGCGCGGGCATCTGCGTCTCCTCGCGCAGCCGCTCGTCGAGGCCCTGCAACAGCGATCCGCCGCCCGCCAGCATGATCCCCCGATCCATGATGTCCGAGGCGAGCTCCGGGGGCGTGCGGTCGAGCGTCTCCTTGACCGCGTCGATGATCTGATTGAGCGGTTCCGCTAGCGCCTGGCGGATCTCCTCGCTGGTCAACACGACGGTCTTGGGCAGGCCGGCGACCATGTCGCGTCCGCGGATCTCCGCCTGCAGCTCCTCGGCCATCGGGCACGCGGATCCGATCTCGAGCTTCAGCTCCTCGGCGGTCTGCTGGCCGATCAGCAGCTTGTACTCCTTCTTGGCGTAGTTGATGATCGCCTCGTCCATCTCGTCGCCGCCCACGCGGATCGACTGCGAGACGACGATCCCTCCGAGCGAGATCACCGCGACCTCGGAGGTGCCGCCGCCGATGTCGACGACCATCGAGCCGGTCGGCTCCCCCACGGGCAGCCCCGCGCCGATCGCGGCGGCCATCGGCTCCTCGATCAAGTAGGCCGTGCGCGCGCCCGCCGACAGGCACGCCTCCTCGACGGCGCGCTTCTCCACGCCGGTGACGCCCGAGGGCACGCACACGACCACGCGCGGGTGCGCCCAGCGGTTCTGGTGGACCTTCTGGATGAAGTGCCTGAGCATCTGCTCGGTCACATCGAAGTCGGCGATCACGCCATCCTTCAGCGGGCGGATCGCCTGGATCGTGCCGGGCGTGCGCCCGAGCATGCGCTTGGCCTCGATGCCGACCGCGTGCACTTCGCCCGAGCGCGAGTCGATCGCCACAACGCTCGGCTCCGACAGCACGATCCCGCGTCCGCGGACGTACACGAGCGTGTTGGCCGTTCCCAGGTCGACCGCCATGTCGCGGCCGCCGAACCCTGTCAGATAGCTGAAGATGCTCATATATAGAGGGCAGGCACGCCTTGACTCGGTCCAGCGCCGCAGATGGTCCTGCGGCCGGCTCGGCGCCCACGGCGCTACCGCGGCGTACCCGTGCGCCAGTCTAGCGAACGGTTATCTGCGCGCGAGCCGCGTGCCAGTGCATTTGCAGGCAAAACGCCGATCGCTCAGCGCGCGCGGTGGCATCCCGCGCCTCCCCCGCTCGCCAGCTCGGGATACAGCTCGAGCAGCGTCGCCAATGGCAGCCCGACGACGTTCTCTTCCTCTCCCTCCACCGCCAGCGCCAGCGCGCCACCAGCGCCCTGGATCGCGTAGCCGCCGGAGCGCCCCCGCCACTCCTCCGTGGCCACATACCACTCGAGCAGAGCGGCGTCGAGGTCGCGAAAGGTGACGTGGGTGCACGCGACGGCCGTACGCTCCTCGCCAGGCAGCACCAGCGCGAGGCCGCTCAGGACCCGGTGGGTTCTGCCGCCGAGCGCGGCGAGCGTGCGGCGGGCGGCGTCGACATCGGGCGGCTTGCCGTAGATGACGCCGTCGAGCACGACGATCGTGTCACAGCCGATCACCGCCTCGCGCTCGCCGGCGCGGCGCGCGGCGCGCGCCTTGCGCAGCGCGTTCTCGACCGCCACCTGCGCCGGATCGGCGCCCTGCTCGAGCTCCGGCGCGTCAGAGGCGCGGACGGTGAAGGCCACGCCCAGGCTCTCCAGCAGGGCCCTGCGCTGGGGAGAGCGCGACGCAAGGACGAGGGGCAGGCGCTCGGACAGCTGGCTTCTCAGCCGAGATCCTCAAAGAACAGCGCCGCCTCGCGCGCGGCCGACTCCCGCGAGTCCGAGCCGTGAACCATGTTGGCGCCCATCTCGATCGCGAAGTCGCCGCGGATCGAGCCGGGGGCGGCCTCCAGTGGGTCGGTCGCGCCGATCAGCTGTCGCGCGGCCTTCACCGCGTCGGTCCCCTCGAGCACCATCGCCACGATCGGACCCGAGGTGATGAAGTCGACCAGCTCGCCGAAGAACGGACGCTCGGCGTGCTCGGCGTAGTGGCGTTCGGCCAGATCGCGCGTGACGGTCATGTGTCCCAGCGCGACGATGCGTAGGCCCTTGCGCTCGAAGCGGGCGATGATCTCGCCGCTCAGGCCGCGTGCGAAGGCGTCGGGCTTTACGAGTATCAGCGTTCGGTCCATGCGCTCGCTTTCGTGGTTTGGGGGAATTGCGAGTCAGGAGCCCGGGCGCGGGCGCGAGCTGGATCGGGCCGCGCGCGAGGAATGGCGCGGAGCGATCGCGGGCTCTGAGACGATCGCCGGCTCCGAGGTCAGCGTCGACTCCGACGCGAGCGCGGGCTCGGCGGTCGCTGCGGTCGATTCCTCTTCATCGACGGCGCTCGCCGACGTGTCAAGATCGGCCAGCTCACCGGCCCGCGCCGCGGTGCTGCGGCGGCGGCGCGTTCGCGTGGGCGAAAGCCCCGGCACGTCTGCCTCGCAGTAGGGACAGATCGTCCACGCCTGATCGAGCGGGCGCGAGCAGTTGACGCACGGCTCCTTCAGCTTGCGCAGGCAGCTCGGGCAGCGGACGAAGTCGCTCTCGACGCGATAGCTGCAGTACGGGCACAGGCCCTGCTCGAGCTCGCTCAGGCGCGCCTGCGCGGCCTGCGTCTCCAGCTCGCGCTCGCGCACGTCCTCCAGATACTCGGGCGGGCGCACGACCATGTAGATGATCGGGCCGACGAACGGGAACAGCGACGCGACGAACGCGCAGCCCACGAGCATCGGGTCCTGGATGCGCCGGCGCGCGTCTGCGTAGGTCCAGTAGATCAGCGAGAAGTACAGGACGACGACGAACAGAATCAGCAGATCGATGGCCAGGTTCAAGCCGCTGCTTTCGATTCCGAAATATGCGATGGGGAGCATCGGCCGGCTGAGTTTAGAGAAACAGGCGACCGAATCCGTAGCCAGCAGCGAAAAATACGAGGATCACGACGGCCACGAACAGCGCCACGCCGCCGATCATCGTCATCACTGAGGGGGTGGGCGGGTTCTCGTCATTCATCTGGCGTAGCTCCGTAGAGGCGCGTGCTCGAACGGACGAGCGTGTGCGTCGTCCAGTTGCGCGAGCAGATCCCCGACCAGGTACACGGACCCCGTGGCTAGCACCGCGCCGCCGTGCTGGCAGGCCCACTCCCGCGCCCGTTCGAGAGCGCGCGCGGGCTTTGGCTCGCACGCGCTCGCCTGGAAGCCCAGCTGGCGCGCGAGCGACTGCAGCGCCGCCGGCGAGAGCGCGCGGCTGCTCGGCGGCGCGGTGAACCATGCGCGGGCGCTGACGGGCAGCAGCTGCGCGAGCATCGCGGCGGCATCCTTGTCCTCGAGCACGCCTAGCACCAGCACCAGCGGCGCGTGCGCCGGCAGCACCTGCGGCAGCGATGCCACGAGCGCGGCGACGGCGTCGGGGTTGTGCGCGCCGTCGAGGACGGTCGGCGGCTCCCCATCGATCAGGTGCAGGCGCCCGGGCACGCGCGTGGCCGCCGCCGCCTGCGCGACCGCGCGCTCGCTGAGCGGAATGCCGGCCACCTGCAGATACGCCTCGGCGGCGGCGCGCGCGAGCGCGAAGTTGCGCCGCTGGAACAGGCCCCGCGCCCCCAGCTCGACGGCGGACGGTACGCCGGCGGCGCGCACGATCCGCGCGCCGTGCTCGCTCGCGACCCGCTCGGCCACCGCCAGCGCCGGCGCCACCAGATCCTCACCGAGCACGAGCACGGCTCCCGGCTTCACCGCCGCGAGCTTCTCCTCAGCGATGTCGGTGACGGTCGGTCCCAGCCAGCGGGTGTGCTCGAGCCCGACGTTGGTGAGCACCGTGACCGGCGACTGGATCACGCTGGTGGCGTCGTAGCGGCCCCCGAGCCCCGCCTCCACGACCGCCACGTCGACGCTGCGGCGGTCCATCTCCCACAGCGCCGCGGCGGTCAGCAGCTCGAACTGGGTGACGTGGTCGTCCTCGACGAGCGTGTGGTTGACGCGCTCGGCCGCCCATGACGCGCGGGCGACCGCCGCCGCGAACGCGTCCGCGTCGAGCTCGCGAGCGTCGATCAGCACACGCTCGCGCCAGGACACCAGGTGCGGAGACAGGTAGGCGGCGGTGCGCAGCCCGTGGAGCTGGAGGATCGCGGCGGTCATGCGCGTGGTCGAGGACTTGCCGTTGGTGCCGAGCACGTGGATCGTCTCCAGGCGGCGCTCGGGTGAGCCGAGCGCGGTCATCATCCGCCGCATCCTGTCCAGGCCGAAGCGCATCCCGAACAGCTCCAGCGAGCGCAGCTGGCGTTCCGCCTGTGCCTCCGTCCAGCGTGTGGGCTCGGCCGTGTCCATCGTCGTGTCCGTGTCCGGTCGCCGGCGCGGGCCGACTACGCGTCGGGGTGCTTGCGCAGGTAGTCGATGAACACGGGGCGCAGCGCCTCGCTCAGCTGCCCCTCGCCACTGTGCAGCGCGTCGTACAGCTTGCCTTTGACGAACTGCAGGTCGTACTCCGCCTCGCCCTCGTCGCCGCTCGCCGCCTCGGCCGCGGGGATCAGCCGCAAGAGCGTCCACAGGAACTTGACGTCCAGATGGCGCTCGGCGCGGTGCACGGCGCGGTCGTGCAGCTCCTGCGTGGAGAGCTCCTCGAGCACCTCCGCCATCTCGCCGTTCAGCCCCTCTGCGCGCGGCCGCTCACGCGCCGCGACGGCGCTTGCGTCGGCCCCGTCCGCTTCGCAGGAGCGTCGCGAGCTCGCCGCCCATGCCCTTGAGGTCGAGCTTTCCCGCGAGCTTACGCAGCTCGGCACGCTCCTTCTCGCTGAGATTTCCCAGACGCCCGCGCGAGTCGCGAACCAGGCTGCTCAGGCGCGCACGATCCTTCTCCGAGAGTGCCCGCCAGCGCTTGCCGACCGCGAAGCCGGCCTGCAGCAGAGCGGCCCACGGCAACGCGCGCAACCGCTCGCGCACGGATCTCGAGTCGTTGGTCGAACGAGCCACAGCGGCGATCCTATGCGGACTCCTCGCGCAGCGAGGCGTCCTCGGCCTCCTCGGGCGCGGCTTCGGTGACGAGCGTCGGCGTCAGGCCCCGCTCGACGGTCTCCTTGGTGACGACGCACTTCTTGACGTCGCGGCGCGAAGGCAGCTCGAACTGCACCTCCAGCAGGATCTCCTCGATGATCGAGCGCAGCCCGCGCGCGCCGGTTTCGCGCTCCAGACCCTTCTCGGCGACCGCCACCAGCGAGTCCTCGGAGAACACCAGCTCGATCCCGTCGAACGCGAAGAAGCGCTGGAACTGCTTGACGAGCGCGTTGCGCGGCTCGACCAGGATCGACACGAGATCGTCGCGGGTGAGCTGGTGCACGGCGCTCATCACAGGCAGGCGGCCGATGAACTCGGGGATCAGCCCATACTCGATCAGGTCCTCGGGCAGGCAGTGCTCGAACACTTCGCCGGTGTCGCGCTCGGCCTTGGCCTCGATCGCGGCGGCGAAGCCGACGCCTTTGTGGCCGATGCGCCGCTCGATCACCTTGTCGAGGTTGGCGAACGCGCCACCGCACACGAACAGCACGTTGGTGGTGTCGATCGTCAGGAACTCCTGGTGTGGGTGCTTGCGTCCGCCCTGCGGTGGCACCGACGCCTGGGTTCCCTCGAGGATCTTCAGCAGCGCCTGCTGGACGCCCTCGCCGGAGACGTCGCGCGTGATCGACGGGTTGTCGGCCTTGCGCGCGATCTTGTCGACCTCGTCGATGTAGATGATCCCGGTTTCCGCCTTCTTGACGTCGTAGTCGGCCGCCTGGATCAGCTTCAGCAGGATGTTCTCGACGTCCTCGCCGACATAGCCGGCCTCCGTCAGCGCGGTCGCGTCCGCGATCGCGAACGGCACGTTGAGGATCCGCGCGAGCGTCTGCGCGAGCAGCGTCTTGCCGCACCCGGTCGGGCCGAGCAGCAGGATGTTCGACTTCTGAAGCTCGATGTCCGAGTCGCCGGACATCATCATCTGCACACGCTTGTAGTGGTTGTACACCGCCACCGACAGCGTGCGCTTGGAGGGATCCTGGCCGACCACGTACTCGTCGAGGACCTCGTAGATCTCGCGCGGCTTGGGCAGGCTCTCGATGTCGAACGCCGGCGGCGCCGAGAGCTCCTCGTCGATGATCTCGTTGCAGAGGTCGATGCACTCGTCGCAGATGTACACGCCGGGGCCAGCGATCAGCTTCTTGACCTGCCGCTGGGACTTGCCGCAGAAGCTGCATAGCAGCTGCTCGTTGGAATCGGTGGGTCTGGCCATATCCCTTGGTCTCCCGAGTCAGGCTCCTCCGCGCGATACCCGGCTAGTGCTCGGATATCACACGGTCGATGATGCCATACTCCTTCGCCTCCTCCGAGCTCATGAAGTAGTCGCGCTCGGTGTCGGTGCGCACCTGCTCCAGATCCCGGTGGGTGTGCTTGGCGATGATCTCGTCCAAACGGCGGCGCACGTCGATGATCTCCCTGGCGTGGATCTCGATGTCGGTGGCCTGGCCTTCGAAGCTCGAGGAGACCTGGTGGATCAGGATCTTGGCGTTGGGCAGCGCCATGCGCTTGCCCTCGGCGCCCCCCGCGAGCAGCAGTGCGCCCATCGACATCGCGATCCCCACGCAGATCGTCTGCACGTCGGGCTTGATGAACTGCATCGTGTCGTAGATCGCAAGGCCCGCGTAGACCGAGCCGCCCGGCGAGTTGATGTACAGCGAGACATCCTTCTCGGGGTCCTCGGACTCCAGGTGCAGCAGCTGGGCGACGATCAGGTTCGCGATCTGGTCGTCCACGGGCGTGCCGAGGAAGATGATCCGCTCGTTGAGCAGACGACTGTAGATGTCGAACGCACGCTCGCCACGCGAGGTCTGCTCAACCACCATTGGCACAAGTGGGCTCATCGTCCTCGCTTTCGGCTCATAGTCCCGCCCTTTGTTTCGCCTCGCCGACCAGATTCCTTTAGAAGGCTAGCTGGCCGGTGCCTGATCGGTCGGTGTCCACAGGCGCGCGGGGGCGGCCGCGGGCGTCTGCGGCGCGCCGCTCAGCGCCTGATCGGCCTTCGCCGGCGTCCACAGCTGCTCGCGCGCCTGCGCCTGGGCGAGCGGGATCGGCGTGGCGGCCTCGGCGATCAGGTCGATCGCCTGGCGCGCCGCGACCTCCTCGCGCAGCTCCTCCAGGCGCCCCGAGCTGCGCAGCTGCTCGAGCAGCTTGTGCGGCTCGAGGCCCTCGCGCTCGGCGGTCGGCGCGAGCGCCTCCAGCACGTCCTCCTCGGAGGGACTGACGCTCTCGGCAGCGACGACCGCGGTGATCACGGCCTCGCGGCGCAACGCCCGCTCGGCTTCGGGCTCCATCTCGGCGAGGATATCCGCCTCCTGGCGCCCGATCAGCTGCAGGTAGGCCTCGCGTGAGATCCCGCGGTGGGAGAGCGAATGAAGCATCCGCTCCCACATCTCGCGCGCCCTCGCCGTGATCAGCTCGGGCGTGAGCGCGACGCGCGCGCCGACGACGGCCGCGTCGAGCGCCGCCTGGCGGAACTCGAGGTCGATCTGCGCCCGCTCGAGCTCCAACAGCCGCTCGCGGATGTCGCCGTCGAGCTCGGCCAGATCGTCGAAGCCGGCGTCGATCGCGAAGTCCTCGTCGAGGACCGGCAGCTCCTTGAGCTTGACCTCCTTGACCGTGATCTCGAACGAGGCCTCGCGGCCGGCGAGCTCGCTGTTGTCGTAGTCGTCGGGGAAGCGGACCGCGACCGTGCGCGTCTCGCCCGCGCTCGCGCCCAGCAGGCCCTCCTCGAAGCCCGGGATCAGGTTGCCCGTGCCAAGCTCGACGAGCTGGTCGCGCCCCTCGCCTCCCGCGAACGGCTCGCCACGACGCTGTGGCTGGGACCCCGCGACGGTCGAGGCGGCACGCTCCCCCTCCTCCTCATCATCATTCTCGGCGTCGGCGATCAGCGAGCCGATGTAGTCGACGACCACGAAGTCGCCGGCGCCGGCCGGACGCTCGGCGGTCTGCAGTCGCGCCAGGCGCTCGCGCATCGCCTCGATCTCCTCCTGCACCCGCTGGTCTGAGACCTCCGGCTCGCGGCGCCCGACCTCCAGCTCCTTGTACTCGCCGAGCTCGGCGGTGGGCAGCACTCCGATCTCGATCGAGAACTCGAGCGCCTGACCCTGTCCCGGCAGCTCGCCGAGATCGAGCTGCGGGTCGCCCACCGGGACGATGCCGGCGCTGGCGATCGCGTCCGAGTACCAGCTGGAGAGCGTGTCGCGCACGGCCTCCTCGAGCACCGCCTCTCGCCCGATTCGCTGGATCACGAGCGGGGCGGGCACCTTCCCGCGGCGAAAGCCGGGGAGCTTCAGCTCGCGCCCGAGCTGACGCGCCTTGCGCTCCACACGCCCCTCCACCTCCCCCGGCGCTACCTGCACCTGCAGGCGTACGCGCGAGTCGCCGAGCTCGGTGACGGTGGTCTTCAGCGCGACTGACACCTCCGCCACGATACCGTGCCGCCGGGTGAGGACTCGCTGCGCCCCGCGCTCGCCCCGGCCCGCCTATCGCCACTCGCGCCCGGCCCTGCGGCGCGTCGAGGCGTGGCTGTGGACGGGCCCCGTCGGCCACCTTTTGGGCGGCGCGCTGGACCTCGCGACGGCGCTCGCGCGCTACCAGCTGGCACGGGCGCGCGGGCCGGCCCGCTCGCGGGTATCCGGCGCGCGCGCCCGCACCGGGCG
>Ga0302325_10002271_pt1 | contig 46835 bp, 34 predicted proteins | sample Palsa_T0_2_FD_201948 | JGI IMG/M metagenome (GOLD analysis project Ga0302325, IMG submission 201948) | Peat permafrost microbial communities from Stordalen Mire near Abisko, Sweden - Palsa_T0_2 | ecosystem: Environmental > Terrestrial > Soil > Palsa > Peat permafrost | place: Sweden: Abisko...
AAGGGACACCGCCCCGCCCGACCACTGCAAAGACGCCAAGTCCGACGCGCATCACGGACGATTCTCGCGCCGACAACCGACGCGAACCCTCCTCGGCACCCCCTACGTCCCGAGACCTTGGGTCACCGTCGCCGAGCAGCACGCGATCCGTTATCAAAACCCGATAACGCACCCACGCCCGACCCGATTTACACGACAAACTCATATGGCCCGTCTACCCCCACGTGGCATCAGGCGCGTCCCCCCCGCTGGGAGCCATCGCTTTGTGTGATCAATCTCACTCATAGTCGAGATACCCATGAGTAGATATACTCGCAGGTCAAGAGTCTACCGAGGGAGACGACGTGAAGGACATGCTGCCCCCGGGACCGCGCGCGCCGCGAGCCCTGCAGATGATGGGCTTCTGGAGCCGGCCGATCGCCTACGTAGAGCGCTGTCGCCGCCGGTACGGGAGCCGCTTCACGCTGCGGATCATCGGCACGCCGCCGTTCGTCATGCTCTCGGAGCCCGGCGAGCTCAAGCAGCTGTTCAGCAGCCCGCCGGACGTGCTGCACCCCGGCCAGGGCGCGCGGATCCTCGAGCCGATCCTCGGCGCGAACTCGGTCCTGCTGCTCGACGAGGCGGCCCACCTCGAGCAGCGCAAGCTCCTCCTCCCCGCCTTCCACGGAAACAGGATGCAGCGGCTCACCGGCCTGATGTCCGAGATCGCCGAGCGCGAGGTCGCCTCCTGGCCGCGTGACGAGCCGGTCGCGCTGCACGCGCGACTGCAGCGGGTCACGCTCGAGATCATCCTTCGCGCCACCTTCGGATTCGAGCAGAGCGAGCGCATGGAGACGATGAGGAGCCGCCTGCACGAACTGCTCGTGTTCGCAGAGAGCCCGATCTCGGTGCTGCCGCCCTGGGTGCAGCGCCTCCCGTTCGGACCGCCTGGGCGTCTGCAGCGGGTGCTCGCGGAGGTCGACACGCTCGTCTTCGAGCAGATCGAAGAGCGGCGAGGCGGCGAGGCGGGCGGCGATGACATTCTCGCGATGCTGCTCGCGGCCAGGCACGAGGACGGTTCCCCGATGTCGCCGCGCGAGCTCCGCGACGAGCTGATGACCGCGCTGGTCGCCGGACACGAGACGACCGCCTCCCAGCTCGCGTGGGCGTTCGAGCTGCTCACGCGCGAGCCGGCCGCCCTCGGTGCCCTGGTATCAGAGCTCGACGCGGGATCCGGGGAGGAGTACATGACCGCGACGATCCAGGAGGTCATGCGCCGCCGCCCGGTGGTGATGAACGCCGAGCCGCGGCTGACAATGCAGGAGGTGCAGATCGGCGACTGGACGTATCCGAGCGGTGTCGCGCTGCTCGCGAACGCATGGCTCGTGCATCACGACCCGAGCAACTACCCGGACCCGTACGCGTTCCGCCCCGAGCGCTTCCTCGAGCGCCAGCCGGGCACCTACACCTGGATCCCCTTCGGCGGCGGGCGCCGGCGCTGCCTGGGCGCGAGCTTCGCGATGCTGGAGATGAAGACGGTCCTGCGAGCGGTGCTCGAGCGGTTCGACGTCCGGCCGGCAACGGCCGCGCCAGAGCATGCGATGCGCCGGAGCATCACGATCAGCCCAGCCGGCGGCGCAACGGTCGTCCTGCACCACCGCGCGCGGCGGATCAGGCTCGTGCCCGCGCCGGCGCCCCGCGCGCTGGCGCCAAGCGCATAGCGGCGAGAGCAGCGAGAGCGGCACCGAGCGAGCGAGCGAGCGCTCGCGAGCGGCGCCGGCGCTTAACCCAAGGCCCTAACACAGCGACCGTAAGGTTGGCGTAAAGTCCCGCGCGGGGCTTCATGAGAAAACCCTTATTTCATTGGTTCCTGCCCACCTCGGGTGACGGCAAGGAGGCGGTCGACTCGGCCCGCAGCGGTATGAGCACGCGGCGGAGTCGCGGAACGGACGTCGGTTACCTGGGGCAGGTCGCGCGAGCCGCCGACCTCCTCGGGTTCGAGGGCGCGCTGACCCCCGTCGGAACGTTCTGCGAGGAGCCCTGGATCCTCACGACGGCGCTCACGCAGGGGACCACCTCGTTGAAGTACCTCGTGGCGATGCGCCCCTCGAGCGTGACACCCACCCTGACCGCGCAGATGGCCGCGACCTATCAGAACGTGAGCAGTGGCCGGCTCGCGCTCAACATCGTCGCCGGCGGTGACGATGCCGAGATGCGGAGGCTCGGCGACTGGCTCGACAAGGACCAGCGCTACGCGCGAACCGCTGAGTTCCTGACGATCCTGCGCGGCGCCTGGACCACCGAGGGGTTCACCTTCAAGGGCGAGCACTACAACGTCGAGGACGCCTGCGTGCTCGAGCGGCCCGCCACGCTGCCGCCGATCTACTTCGGCGGCGCCTCACCGGCGGCCGAGGAGGTCGCCGCCCACCATGCAGATGTCTACCTCGCCTGGGGCGAGCCACCAGACATGCTCGCCGAGCGGGTTGAGCGGCTTCGCGCGCTGGCTGAGCGCTACGAGCACCCGATGCGGTTCGGGGTTCGCATGCACGTGATCACGCGCGACACGGCCGAGCAGGCGTGGGCGGAGGCCGACCGGATGCTGAGCGGGATGTCCGACGAGAGCATCAAGCTGGCGCAGCGGCGTCTCACCAGGATGAACTCAGTCGGCCAGCAGAGGCTGAACGCGCTGCACGGCGGGAGCAGGGACAACCTGTTGGTCTCGCCGAACCTGTGGGCGGGTATATCGCTCATCCGCGGTTACGGGAGCACCGCCCTGGTCGGGTCGCACCGAGAGGTGGCGGCGCGCATCCGGGAACTCCAGGAGATCGGCTTCGAAGAGTTCATCTTCGGTGGCCTCCCGCACCTCGAGGAGGCGTACCAGTTCGCCGAGGGCGTCATGCCACTCTTCGAGGCCGAGCCTGAGCCCGCTCTAGCCGCGTAGCAGCGGCTCGAGCGGCAACCGGTCACACGGGAGCTACACCCCGGAGCCACCGCCACGAATATCCTCGTGCGGATGGCTGACATCCGCGATCCGCTCGAAGCTGAGCGTCTCGCTGAGGTGGCTCCGGACGCCTATCACACGCGGCGCGAGTTCCTTCAGCGCACGGCGGCCGCCGCCGGACTGGCGGCTGGGATGGGCCTGATGCTCGACCCTGACACGGTTCTCGCCGAGGCGGCGCGCAGGCAGCGGGAGGTTCAGATCCCCTCGCCGCGCAATCTCCCGATCGACACGTTCGTCGTGCTGATGATGGAGAACCGGTCGTTCGACCACTACCTCGGCTGGATGCCCGGCGCCGACGGCAGGCAGGCGGGTCTCGAGTTCACGAACAGCGCGGGCCAGGCGTTCTCGACCCACCGCCTCGACTTCTTCCAGAGCTGCGGCTACCTCGATCCCGACCACTCCTGGCAGGGCGGGCGCACCCAGCTCGACGGCGGGCGGATGGACGGCTTCCTGCGCGCCGACAGCGACGCGTTCTCGATCGGGTACTACGAGGAGGCCGACGTCCCCTTCATCCCCCACGCCGCCCAGGCGTTCACTTGCTTTGACCGCTTCTTCTGCTCGCTGCTCAGCTCGACATACCCGAACCGGGAGTACATGCACGCGGGTCAGTCCTACGGCATGATCGACAACTCGCTGCCGGTATCGACCAGCGGCCTCGGCTTCCCCGACACGACGATCTTCAACTCGCTCAGCCAGGCCGGCGTCAGCAACCAGTACTTCTACGTCGACATCCCGGTGTCCTCGCTGTGGGGCCTGCCCGGGCTGTCGCGCTCGAGTCAGGTCCAGGAGTACTACGAGCGAGCGGCCGCCGGCACGCTGCCCGCGCTCTCGTTCGTCGACCCGGGATTCCAGGGTGAGGACGAGGGGACGTCGGGCGATGAGCACCCGCTCGCCGACATCCGCGTCGGCCAGTCCTACATGGCCGACATCGTCCACGCCTTCCTTGCCTCCCCGCAGTGGAAGCGCGGGGCGTTGTTCATCGTCTATGACGAATGGGGTGGCTTCTTCGACCACGTCGTCCCGCCCCGCGTGCCGGACCTTCGATCGAGCTCGAACATCAGCCTCGACTTCGGCCAGATGGGGTTCCGCATCCCGGCGGTGCTGGTCTCCCCATACGCGCGCCGCGGGTACGTCGACCACTCGATTTATGGGTTCGAGTCGATCCTGAAGATGATCCGCTACCGCTTCGGCCGGCCGCCGCTGACGCCGCGTGACCTGTTCGCGAACAACATCGCCGCCGCGTTCGATTTCGAGGCGAACCCCGACTACGAGATCCCCGACTTGCCGAGACCGCCGGAGGTGATCGTCAGCGCCTGCGCCGGGACACCGCTCATCGACTCGAGCGGCACCGGGCTGGACGATGGGCTCCTCGGCGTCCCGCTCGCCCGCCCCGACTCACAGAACCCGAACGGCGCGCAGGCCCTGCTCTCCACCGGCTACCTCGAGCGCCTCGGCTTCAAGTACAGGCCCGCGACGCCGGCAACGACCTACAGCCATCCATCGTCGATGGGCATGAGGCCGTGAGATCCGCTGCCGTCGCGGCTGTGGCGGCTGTGGCGGCTGTGGCGGCTGCCTGCATGCTCGCGACCGCCGGTGCGACAGCGAGCGCCGACAGCTTCACGCCGGTGACGCTGTCGATCACGATCGCCCCGGTCGCACGGTTGCGCCAGCCGCTGAAGGTGACAGTCGCGGTCAGCGCCGACGCCGGCGTACTCGACACGCGGACGGCGCCGCTGCGGATCCAGGTCAAGCTGGCCGGAGAGTGCGCCGGCGTGTATCCGTACACGCCGGGCACCGTCCTGCTCGATCAGGAGCTCCACCCGCAGCCGTCCACGGGCCAGGCGTACTCGGCCGGCGCGACCGGCTCGGGCACGCCGGCGGCCTACGGGGTGCAGACCGTATGCGCGTTCCTCGATCAGGGAGGCAGCTACGACCTCCAGTTCGCCACTGACACATCGGACACGGTGGACGTCTCGAGGCCGTGCACGCTTCGCGCCGCCGCCTACGACCACGCCCGCCGCGCGCTCGTGCGCGCCGAGCGTCAGCTGCGCGGCGCGCGCGGCCGAGCGACCCGGACCCGTCTGCGCCGCCTCGTGGCGCGGCGCGGCGCCGGCGCCAGGACGGCCGGCCGCGCCGCGCGGAAGGCCTGCGGACCGGGGGTGCCGCTGTGATGCGCCGTCGAGCGCTCGCGCCTCTGGTCGCGGTCGGTCTGCTCTCGCTCGGTCTGCTTGCGTGCGGGTCTTCGGCTCCGGTCGCGCGCGGGTCGGTGCCTCCCGCGGCCGACGGCCCGCTCCCGGCGATCCGCCACGTGTTCATCATCGTGCTCGAGAACGAGTCGGCCTCGACCACCTTCGGCGCCGGCTCGCCCGCGCCCTACCTCTCGAAGACGCTGACCTCGGAGGGCGCGTACCTGCCGAAGTACTACGCGATCGGCCACGAGAGCAACGACAACTACATCGCGATGGTCAGCGGGCAGGCGCCGAACATCCAGAACCAGCTCGACTGCCAGTCCTTCGACGATGTCGGTCCGACCACGATCGCCGCCTACGGCCAGGTCGAAGGCAGCGGATGCGTGTACCCCTCAAGCGTGCCGACGATCGCCGGCCAGCTGAGCGCCGCCGGCCTGACGTGGCGCGACTACAACGACGGTATGGGGGCGGACCCCAAGCGTGAGTCGGCCGAGTGCGGGCACCCAGCCGTCGGGTCGGTCGATAACACCGAGACCGCCACGCCCACCGACCAGTACGCGACCCGCCACAACCCGTTCGTCTACTTCCACTCGATCATCGATAACACAACGCTGTGCGACACGCACGTGGTCAACCTCGACCTGCTCCCGCGCGACCTCGCATACGCCCCCGACACCCCGAACTATGTCTTCATCACCCCCGACCTGTGCGACGACGGCCACGATGCCACGTGCGCAAACGGCGGTCCCGGCGGACTCGGACAGGCCGACACGTTCCTGCGCGAGTGGGTTCCCAGGATCACCGGATCGCCGGCGTTTCGCGGCGAGAACGGTCTGCTGATCATCACCTTCGACGAGGCGGACACCAGTGACACCAGCTCCTGCTGCGGCGAGATCGCCGGTCCTGGCAGCCCGCTGCCGGGCATCTTCGGCAGCGGCGGCGGCGACGTCGGAGCCGTGCTGCTGTCGCCGTGCATCGCCCCGGGAACCGTGTCCCGCGATGCTTACAACCACTACTCGATGCTGCGCAGCGTCGAGGATCTGTTCGGCCTCCCGCACCTCGGCTACGCCCAGCTCCCCGGCGAGACCTCGTTCGGATCCGACGTCTTCACCCGCCCGTGCCCGCTGATCGCACCGCTCGCGCGAATACGCGGCCCGGCGCTGGCCTCCAGCGCCAGAGGCCGGGTTCGCATCTCCCTGCGCTGGTCGGGCATCGACCGCGGCGGGTCAGGGATCGCGAGCTTTAGGCTCCAGGTACGCAGCTCGAGCGCCCGCGGGCGCTGGCTGACGGTCCCCGGCTACGCGGCGACGACACGAACCTCGTTGGTCTACCACGCCCCGGGACGGGAAGCGGTACCGGTTCCGCGTCCGGGTTACCGACAACGCCGGCGTCGGCAGCCGCTGGGCAACGACGCGTACCGTCACCGCCAAGCGCGCCGGGGCCGGCCCATTTGGCTTTGCTGCTACGGTCGGATAGCTAGCGTCTCAACCACAGAACGCCCTTTGACCCCCAGAACGCCTTTCGCGCGACAACGCGAGCCAGGTAGCGGAGGAGGCTGATGATGGATCGGGCCGCTGGGAGCGCAACCTGATGGATGAGCAGGTCGGCCGCCAATTGGAGGTTGCCGGGACGATCCTCGCGGAGATGGATCTTGACGTCGTGGTCGAGCGGGTGCTCGAGTCGGCGCGCGAGCTGACGGGCGCACGGTGCGCGACACTCGAGGTCATGCCGGGCGACTCGGGGACCTCGCGTCCACCCGAGCTGGGCGAGCATTCTCGCTCTGATGAGCTTGCCCCCTCCGGGGATCCATCGACGCCTGCGGGCCTCTCCGTTCCGATTCTCGCGAATGGGCTGGCGTTCGGGAGCCTGCGTCTGACGGAGAAGACGGCCGGGGCTCGGTTCACCGCTGCAGATGAGGAATCCGCCGCGACGCTCGCCCGCTTCGCGGGTGTTGCGATCGAGTACGCGCGTCGTTACACAGATGCCGCGGCGCGCGGCGACGAGCTCGCGCGGACGGTCGCGGCGCTCGAGGCGACGACCGAGATTACTCGGGCAGTCGCGGGCGAGACCGACCTTGACGTCATCCTCGCGCTGGTTACCGAGCGCGGGCGCGCGCTGGTCTCGGCGAGGACGCTTTGGATTGAGCTCGTGGACAGCGGCGAGCTCGTCGTGGCGGCGGCCGCGGGGGATCGCTGTGAGGGTCTGATCGGGGAGCGGATCGCCGTAGCTGACACGGTCGCCGCCCCGGCGCTGCGTACCCGCGTCACACAGCGCCTGGCGCCTGAGCTCAGCTCTGCGTGCTTTGTCCAGCGTGGCCCCGGGCTGCTTGATGTGGGCAACGATGCCGGCCTGGTGGTCCCTCTGCTCTTCCACGGCCAGGCAAACGGCGCGTTGATCGCGCTGGAGCCGCTGCGTCCGGGACCCACGTTCACGCCCGAGGACCAGCGACTGTTGGAAGCGTTTGCGAGCTGCGCGGCTACAGCCGTCGCGACCACCCAGGCCGCCACATCCGAGGTTTATCGCCAGCGCGCCGCGGCGACGGAGGACGAGCGCGAGCGCTGGGCTCGGGAGCTGCACGACGAAACGCTGCAGCACCTCGGCGCACTGCGGCTCGGACTCTCCGTGGCTCGCCGGAAGGGCGGCATCGACGTACTCGAGCAGGCCGTCGGCGAAGCGATCCCATACCTTGATGAGGGGATCTCAAACCTCCGCCGGCTGGTTGCCAACCTCCGCCCGGGGGTTTTGGATGAACTGGGTGTTGAAGCTGCGGTCAACGAGCTGTGCGCACGCGAGCGCGGTCACGGGCTGGAGATAGAGAGCTCACTCGACCTCGCGTACGAGCACGGCCGCGACCCGACACGGCACACCGCCGAGGTCGAGACCGCGATCTACCGGCTTGTTCAAGAGGCCCTGACGAACGCTTCGAAGCACGGACACGCCAAGCATGCGGTAGTCGCAATCAGCGAGAACCAAGCGATGGTCGTGCTAACTGTTCGCGACGACGGCGACGGCTTTGACCCGACCGTCCGCACAGACGGATTCGGACTTCTCGGCATGCGCGAGCGCGTCCAGTTGCTCCACGGCATCGTCAGGATCGAATCCTCCCCGGGCGACGGCACAAGCGTCACAGTGAGCTTCCCTGCCCAACGCCGGGCAGTGTCGGCCTCGGCCGCGCCGCGCGAAGTCGCGCGTTAGCCGCGGCGGCTCAATCCGTCACCGGCGAGCACCGAAACGACGCCGAGTCCACCACGCCGCCGGTCTCATCAACCAGCCAACGGAACGTACGACGTTCATCGCTGTGATACATGAAGATCAGGCGCCTGTCCCGCTCCGACCGCGTGACGGGGATCGCGGTGTGCTCGAAAGCGAACTGGCTCTGGGCGACGCTCATCCCATCGACCGGCACTGCGACGATATGCATGCCATCAGCGTCCTCTGTTGACGGGCGGATGCGACAGTATTAACCCGCAGAGGCGACCGTGGTCCACCGCAGATCCAGGGCCAGATCAGCTCGGTTTCCCGGTCGTGACCGCAGCCGTGTTCAATTCCGCCGCGCGGGGCCGATACGCGGGGTATGAGCGTGCTCACCACATGACGCGGTGTGCCCGTCCTCGGCGGGCGTGTCGAACTGATGTCGACGGTGGCGCGGCGCCGAATGACGCACAGATACGGTCGGCGAGGGGTTTCTGATGAGTCGCGCAAATGATGATCTCCTTGGTCTGCTGGTCGCCGAGACGCAGGATTACGCGATCTTCATGCTCGACCTCGGGGGGAATGTCGCGACCTGGAATGCGGGGGCGAAGCGCCTCAAGGGGTATCAGACCGATGAGATCGTTGGCAGGCATTTCTCTGTGTTCTATCCGCCGGAGGACGTCGCGGCCGGCAAGCCGGCGCGGGAGCTCGAGGTGGCGCTCGCGGAGGGCCGCTTGGAGGATGAGGGTTGGCGGGTCCGTAACGATGGATCGCGGTTCTGGGCGAACGTGGTGATCACGGCGCTGCGCGATGCGGATGGGTCGTTGCTCGGATTCGGGAAGGTCACACGAGACTTGACCGAGCGCCGCGAGCACGAGCTGGCTCTGCGTGAGCGGGAGGAACTGGTCAGCGGGGCGCTGTCCGCGGCGACGGAGTGCTCGATCATCGCCACTGATCTGGATGGGTTGATCACGTTGTTCAACAGCGGGGCCGAGCAGATGCTCGGATACCGTGCACAGGAGCTGGTCGGCGTCCACACTCCGACGCTGATTCACGACTGGGATGAGATCGTGGCGCGCGCGGAGCGGCTCGGAATCGCGCCGGGGTTTGAGGTGTTCGCGACCGGACCACGCGACGGTGGTGCCGAGACGCGCCTGTGGACCTATGTTCGTAAGGACGGTTCGCGGCTGCCGGTCGAGCTCACGATGAGCGTCATGCTCGACGGCGACCAGAGGCCGCGCGGGTTCATCGCTGTCGCCGTCGATCTGTCCGAGCGCCGCCAATCGGAGGCCGTGTTGCGTTCTTCCGAACGCAGCGTCCGCGAGGGAGAGGCGCGGATGAAGGCGCTGCTCGAGCACGCGCCGATCTCGATCTCGCTGCGCGATCTGGATGGGCGACTCGTGTTGATCAACCGTGCGAGAGCAGAGTTGATGGGCCTGACGGTGCAGGAGGCGCTCGCCGCGAAGCCGACGCAGGATTTCCTCGATCCGCGGGTCCACGTGCGCCTGGACGAGCGGGAGCGGGAACGGCTCGCGGAGCAGGAACGACGGATCCGGCAGGGTGGCGCGCCCACGACGACGGAGTTCAGCGGTCCAGGTGCAGGCGGGGCCGAGCATCATTACTTGGTCACGAAGTACCCGGTGACCGATGGCACCGACACGGTTGTGGGTGTCGGCGGGATCTCGATCGATATCACCGAGCGCCGGCTCGCCGAGCAGCGGCTGCAGGCCAGCGAAGCCAATCTCCGCAACGTCGCGGCGGTGGCGCGCGGGCTGCAGAGCCACGAGAACCCGCGCCAGGCGATTTGCGACGCGGCGGCGGCGATCGCCGGCGCCGACATCGTTCAGCTCTATGAGCCCGACGGGGACGCCTACCTGCGAGCCACGACGGCGACCGGAGCTACGCTGTCCGCCGACCTGCGGGTCCCGATCGACAGCGAGACGTCGACCACCGCGACCGCCTTCAAGCGCCGGCAGCGACAGATCATCCCGAACACTTACGCGCGCGACACTTCGATCATGCCTCGCCTTCGCGACCAGCTCGGTGCGGCGTCGGTGGTGTGCGAGCCCATCGTCGGACGGGCCGGAGCCCTCGGCGTGCTCGTGCTGATCTGGAGGACGGCGATCACGGAGATGCACGACCGCGATTTCGAGGTCGTCGGCCTACTGGCGACCGAGGCGGCGGCGGCGATCGAGCGGGCTGACCTGACCGCGGGGCTGCATGCCCACAAGGACGAGCTGCGTTTGCGCCAACTGCTGGAGGCGACCCCGGACGCGATGATCGTGACCAACGCGGGCGGGATCATCCAGACCGTCAACGATCAGACCCAGCGACTGTTCGGCTACACATCGGACGAGCTCGTCGGCGCGTCCGTCGAGATGCTCGTTCCCGAAGCCCAGGGCACCGGACACCCCGCGCATCGAGCGACTTTCATGGCTGCGCCATCGAATCGGCCGATGGGCGTGGAGCGCGAGCTGCACGCGCGACACAAGGACGGCCATCAGATTCCGATTTCGGTCACGCTCAGCCCGGTGCAGACAGACGACGGGCTGTGGGCGATCGCCGCGGTGCGCGACGTCACCGAGCGCCGACTCGCCGAGGAGCGGCTGCGCGCCGCTGAGGAGCAGTTCCGCTGCTCGTTCGATGCCGCGCCGATCGGGATGACTATCCTCGATCTCGACGGACGCTTCCTCCAGGTCAACGACGCCTTCTGCGCCATCCTCGGACACCCGCGCGCGACCCTCCTCGGGCTTCCCCGCCAGGCGCTCACGCACCCCGACGATCTCGCCAAAGACGAGGAGGCGATCGGCGAGCTGCTGGCCGGCACAGCAAGCTCCTTCACGCGCGAGAAGCGCTTCCTGCACGCCACCGGCCGCCCGGTCTGGACCTTGATCAACGTCACGCTGATCCGAGACGCTCAGGACCGCCCTCACCACTTCATCACCCAGGCGCAGGACATCACCGAGCGGCGTCTGTATGAGACCCAGCTCCAGCATCTGGCCGACCACGATCCGCTGACCGGCCTGTTGAACCGTCGCAGCTTCCAGCGCGAGCTCGACAGCCACGTCGCTCGCGTCAAGCGCCTTGGACCTGTGGGCGCGGTGCTGATGGTCGATCTGGACAACTTCAAGTACTACAACGACACCCAGGGCCACAGCGCTGGGGACGACCTGATCGTCCGCGTCGCGCAGACACTCCGAGCCCGGCTGCGTGAGACCGATGTGATCGCCCGCCTCGGCGGCGACGAGTTCGCGATCCTGCTCCCCCGGGAGGATCGCGACAGCTCCGAGATCGTCGCGCGTGAGTTACTGACACTCGTCAGCGAACAGGCGCCCGCACCGACCCTGGGCGAGCAACGCCGTGTCACCGCGAGCATCGGGATCGCTTGCTTCGCCGACGGCGATCAGCTCCTGTCCGAGGAGATCATGGTCAACGCCGACCTCGCGATGTACGACGCGAAGGAGAACGGCCGCAACCGCTCGGCGCAGTACAGCAGCGAGGAACATCACCGCCCCCGCATCGAGAGCCAGATGAAATGGGCGAGCGAGATCACGAGCGCGCTGGCGGAGGATCGTTTCGAGCTGCTCGCGCAGCCGATCATGTCGCTGCGTGCCGAGAGCTCAACCCGATATGAGCTGCTGCTACGGATGCGCGACGCCCACGGCGACCGGATCCCCCCGGGCACGTTCCTCTACATCGCCGAGCGCCTCGGCCTGATCCACGAGATCGACCGATGGGTCGTCGCGCACGCGATCGACCTCCTCGCCGAGCACCGCGCGGTCGGCCGCGATCTGTGCTTCGAGGTCAACCTCTCGGGACACTCGATCGGCGATCCCCTGCTGCTCGAACTGATCGAACAACGCCTCCAGGAGACCGCGGTGCCACCCGACCGGCTGATTTTCGAGATCACCGAGACCGCGGCCGTAGCGAACATCGCTCGCGCCGCGACATTCGCCGAACGTCTCTCAGACCTCGGCTGCAAGTTCGCGCTCGACGACTTCGGCGCCGGGTTCGGCTCCTTCTACTACCTCAAGCACCTTCCGTTCGACTACCTCAAGATCGACGGCGAGTACGTCCGACACTGCACCACCAATAAGACCGACCGGATCCTGATCGCCGCGGTCGTCCAGATCGCCCACGACATGGGCAAGTCCACGATCGCGGAATTCGTCGGAGACCAGGAAAGCGTCGATGTCCTCACCCGCCTCGGCGTCGACTACGGCCAGGGATACTTCCTCGGACACCCAGAGCCACTCGTCGATCATCTGGTCGGCAGCCGCGGCTAGAGCCCGCTCCACCCGACCCTGCCACTTCAATTCAGGAGATGCCGCTACGTACCGCTTGGACGGCAGCTTGGATTCGGTTGTCGAGGTGGAGTTTGGCGAGGATGCTCGCGAGGTGGTTCGCGATCGTGTTGGTGCTGAGCCCGAGTGCTTTCGCGATCTCGTGATTACTCTTGCCGCTCGCCAGTTCCGTGAACACCTCCAGTTCGCGGGGGGTGAGGACGGCACGGATCCCCTCGGCGGCGCTTTCGACGGACGCCGTGACGGGGATGTCTCGATCGCGTATGTGCCTTAACAGCTTTCCGGCGATTTGGGATGAGAGCACCGCTTCGCCGCCCGCGGTGGCCTTGACGGCCGCAATGATCGCCGCGGGCGCAGCGGTCTTCAAAATGTAGCCACTGGCGCCGGCGATGATTGCCTCCACGACGCGGTTCTGTTCGGTGCGCATAAGTATCAATATGCGCGATGCGGGCGCCAGCGAAGCGAGCTGGCGTACCCCTTCGATGCCCGTGTTCCCGGGCAGCCGCAGGTCCATCAGCACGACGTCCGGGCGCAAGTCGACGACCACCCTGACGGCGTCTGGAGCGTTAGCGGCCTCGCCCACGAGGTCGAGGCCTCCATCCGATAGAGCCTGACCCAGGGCGCTGCGGATCAGCTGTTCGTCGTCAACGAGGACGACCGTGATCCGGTGCCCGGCGTCCACCGACGGGTCCCCCGGCATCACCATGGCGACCGGTCCTGCTGCGCTGGCGCTTGTGCGGTGCTCACGATCGACTTCTGTTCTGCCGGGGGACGCATGCCCCGCGGCGGCGAAAACGCCGGGCATGCGACCACGGCGGGCGGTCTGTCTCGATCCCTACCCGGTCCATTCTAACCCCCCAACACGGTTTGATCGAACCATGTACATAGATCCGGCGTCGTTCTAGATTCGGTCGTATGGGTGGTTGCGCCGGATCGCGACCGAGGAGTGTGCATGGCGACCGAAGAGCAATTATCAAGCCTCCTGAGCGAGTTCGCGCGGACGATGCTCACCGACTTTCCGATCCAGTCGATCTTGGACCACCTGGTTCAGCGGATCGTGGATATCCTGCCGATCTCCGCCGCCGGGGTAACGCTCATCACGCCGTCGGTCGGTCCACGGTACGTAGCGGCATCCGACAGTTCAGCGTTGCGATACGAGGAGCTGCAGACCGAAATGGGCGAAGGGCCATGCCTGGCCGCCTACCGGACCGGCAAGGCCGTGTCGGTGCCGGATCTTCGCACCGAGACGCGCTTCAAGCAGTTCGCCCCCGCTGCCCTGGAGGCTGGGCTGCGCGCGGCGTTCACCTTCCCACTTCACCAAGGCGCAAGGCGACTCGGGGCGCTTGACCTCTACCGGGACACACCGGGGGCGCTGAGCAAGGCCGATCTGATCACGGCTCAAACCCTGGCTGACGTGACCTCCGCGTACCTCCTCAATGCACAGGCCCGGTCCGAGCTGCAGGACTCCACCGCCCGCTCCCAAGAGCGTGCGATGCAGGACCCACTGACAGGGCTTCCGAACCGGGCCCTACTGCTCGAACGCATCGCGCACGCCGAGAAACGAAGCCGCCGCTCGGCGAAATTCCTCGCCCTGCTATTCGTCGACCTCGATGAGTTCAAGGCCGTCAACGACGCGCATGGTCACGCCGCCGGCGACGAGCTGCTCGTTGCCGTGGGCCAACGGATCGGTGCACAGCTCCGGCCCGGCGACACGCTGGCACGCCTGTCGGGAGACGAGTTCGTGGTCTTGTGCGAAGAGCTCGACGCTGAAAGTCAAAGTGGGGTGATCGCCAAGCGCATTCTCGACGGACTCGCTGTCCCGTTTTCACTCTCGGCAGTCGAAATCAAGATCACCGCCAGCGTTGGCATCGCGTTCGCGGGGCAGGGCGACCACGTCCCCGACCAGCTGCTCCACGACGCCGATATCGCCATGTACCAGGTCAAGCGCAAGGGCGGGGCTTCCCACCAGGTCATCGACCTTCGCGAGCAACATTTGGCCGGCCAGCGAACGACGATGGCCCGCGATCTGCGCGACGCAATGGTGCGGCGTGAGCTGCAGACCGAATATCAGCCGATCGTGCGGATGGCCGACGGGCGCATCACCGGCGCGGAAGCGCTCCTACATTGGGACCACACCGCGCATGGCGAGATACCACCAACGACGATCATCCCCATCGCGGAACAAACGGGGCTGATCATCGAGATCGGCCGATGGGTGCTGGAACGGGCTTGCGCCGACCGACACAAGTGGGGTCGCGACGACACCGACGACCCTTTGGGTGTTGCGGTCAACGTGTCCGCGCAGCAGCTGATGGCGCCAGGTTTCACCGCGATGGTGGCGGCCGTCGTCGCGAACACCGATACCACGCCCGAGCTGCTCACGCTCGAGATGACAGAAAGCGTGTTTGTGCAAGACGCCGCGCGAGCGGTCGTCGTTCTTGGTGAGCTCAGCGCGCTCGGCGTGAAGCTGGCACTCGATGACTTCGGCACCGGCTACTCGTCGCTCGTGTATCTGAAGGACTTCCCCATCGATATCATCAAGATCGACCGGGCCTTCATCGCCGACATAACGCAGGATCCGACGAGCGATGCGATCGTGGCAACGATCGTCGACCTCTGCCACCGACTCGGCAAGGTCGTGATCACGGAGGGCGTAGAGACATCCGATCAGCGGGACGCGCTCGCACGGCTTGGCAGCGACTCCTATCAGGGTTTCTACTTTGAACGCTCGCTGAGCGCCGACCAGCTCGCCACCCTGACCAAGCCGAGCGAAGAGATCGAACCACTGCTGTTGCGATGATCGCCAGGCAGCCCGGGTTAGCAGGTCGGAACCCAATCACGCGTTACTGCCGCGTGTTGAAGGGTCGCGACTGACAAAAGATTTCGGCCGGCAGCTGATGGTTGTGCATGCGCGGCCGATATCTCTGGGGAGAGTCGAGCGTGGCGCCGCCCGTTGACTTGCCTAACTAAGTGAACGGGGTTGAGCAACCTATGCCGTTGGATGCGGAGACCGACGCGGTAGTCGAGCGCCTCGATCCCGAAATGTTCCAGGGGCCGGCGGAGGCGTACGCGTTCATCGATAGCGTGCTGGAGGCGTCGACCGAGTATTCGATCATCGCGACGGACCTGCAGGGCGCGATCCTGCTCTGGAATGAGGGTGCCCGGCGGCTGTACGGCTATGAGCCGCGGGAGATCCTCGGCCGGCACAAGTCCGTGCTTCACACCGAGGATGACGCTCGGGCCGGCCTGCCCGGGGTGATGATGGCTCAGGCGTCGGCGGACGGGAAGTGGGAGGGGACGATCGACCGCGTCCGCAAGGACGGCTCGTCCTTCAGGGCCCGGGTTGTGATGACGCTCCGCTGCGGCGGTGATGGGAAGCCGATCGGGTTCCTGTTGATGTCCAGTGATATTAGGAACGAGCTCAGGTTGACAGCCGAGCGCGACCAGTTGCAATCCACCAGGTCGGTGCTCGAGTCCGCGCCTGATGCGATGGTGATCGTCGATCAGAACGGCGAGATCCAGCTTGCGAATGCCGCAACCGAGACGATGTTCGGGTATCGCAGCGATGAGCTCGTCGGCAGTCCGGTCGACATGCTCATCCCTCAGCGCTACCGGGCTCATCACCCTGGGCATCGCACGGGGTTCTTCACCGCGCCACGGGCGCGCGCGATGGGCGCTGGGCTCGAGTTGGCAGGTCGACGCAAGGATGGTGCCGAGTTCCCGGTTGAGATCAGCCTCAGCCCGATGGAGACCGACGACGGCCAGTTCGCGATCGCGGCGATCCGAGATGTCACTGATCGCCAGCGCTCCGAGCAGCACCTACGGGAAACGAATGTGAAGCTGCAGGCGGCGAGTCTGGCAACGGAAAAGGCAAACCTGGCCAAGAGCGAGTTTCTCTCGCGGATGAGCCACGAGTTGCGCACGCCGCTGAACGCGATCCTCGGGTTCGGCCAGTTGCTCGAGCGCTCGCCATTGGAGGATCGCGAGCACCGCCACGTTGAGTACATCCTCAAAGGCGGGCGCCACCTGCTCGAACTGATCGATGAAGTGCTCGACATCTCGCGGATCGAATCAGGCAGCCTCGGCGTCTCGGTCGAGCCTGTGCTCCTCAGCCACGGTGTGGAGGAAGCGCTCGATCTGGTCGGGCCGATCGCCGATCAGCGCGGGATCTCGATCGTCACCGACCTCGGCGCGGTTGCGGGCGTGTGGGTGACGGCGGACCTTCAGCGCCTCAAGCAGGTTCTGCTGAACCTGCTCTCCAACGCGATCAAGTACAACCGTCCGAACGGAAGCATCCGTATCAGCGTGGTCATGGACGGCGAGGCGGTCGTGCTACGGGTGTCTGACACCGGGCCGGGGATCGCAGCTGCGGACCTTCCGAGATTGTTCGTTCCGTTTGACCGGCTCGGCGCGGAGGCGTCTGGCGTCGAGGGCACCGGGCTTGGGCTGGCGCTGTCGCGCCGGCTGGCCGAGGGGATGGGAGGAACCCTTGGAGCGACCAGCGAACTGGGAGCCGGGTCGACGTTCGAACTGCGCCTGGCGTGCGGTGTGGCGCCGGTTGCCGCGGTCGCGCGCCCGGCGCCCGGGACCGTCAGCGTGGGGCCGCTGCGGGTGCTGTATGTGGAGGACAACGTCTCGAACCTGCGGCTGATCGAGGAGGTGTTCGCCGGCGAGGGCGTCGAGATCATCGCCGCGGCGACCGGGCGGCTCGCGCTCGATCTCGCGCCCGGCGCGCGAGCGGATCTCGTCATGCTCGATAACCACCTCCCGGACATGGCCGGGGAGGATGTGCTGGAGGGACTCCGCGAGTGTCCACAGACCGCGACGACGCCGGTGATCATTTTGACCGCCGATGCCACGTCCGGGACGCGCCGGCGGATGCTCGAGCTCGGGGTCAGCGCTCACCCGAACAAGCCGATCGACATCGATCTTCTGAAGTCTACGCTGGCCGAGGCCAGCGTCGGTATCGCCGCGCGACGGCGCGACACCGCGGCCGACGAACGCGACACCGCGGCCGACGAACGCGGTACCACCGCGGGACGGCGCGACACGACCGCCGACGAACGAGACACCGCGGCCGACGAACGCGGTAGCGCGGCGGGACGGCGCGACACGACCGCCGACGAACGAGACATAGCGGCCGACGAACGCGGTAGCGCGGCGGGACGACGCGACACTGCGGCCGACGAGCGCGACACGACCGCCGACAGGCGCGACACCGTCGCCGACGAGCGCGGTAGCGCGGCGCGACGGCGCGACACCACCGCTGACGAGCGTGACACGACGGCCGACGAACGCGGTAGCGCCGCGCGGCGCCGCGAGACAGCGGCCGACGAGCGCGACACGACCGCCGACGAACGCGACATCGCAGCGGACGAACGCGACACCGCGGCCGACGAACGCGACACCGCCGCCCGCGCCGAGGGTCGGCGCGACAGCGCGACCCGCGAGCGCGACGGCGCGGCACGCAGGCGCGAGACCGCGGCCGAGGCACGCCACGCCGCGGCCGACGCGCACGATCAGGGTGAGCACGGTGGCGCGGCGCGCAGGCGCGAGGCCGCGGCCGAGGCACGCGACACCGCGAGTGGCGAACGCGATGGCGCGACCGGTGAGCGTGGCGGTGCGGCACAAAGGCGCGACACCGCCACCGAGGAGCGCGACTGCGCGGCGCGAAAGCGTGACGATGCGGCCGACCAACGTGACAGCGCCGCCGACGAACGCGGCACGGCCACGCAGCGGCGTGACAGCGCGACCGACGAACGCGGCACGGCCGCGGAACGGCGCGGCTGCGCTGCCGGCGAGCGCGACAGGGCGACGGAGGGACGTCATGGATGAGCCGGTTGTGCCGCCTGTGTCGTTGCTGTCCGGCGCGGCCGGGATCGGTCGCGCGAAAACCGGTGGTACGGCAGGCAAGTATCCGCCGCGGAAGCTAGGGATCGGGGCGAGGGTCGATTCAGCGAAGGCTGGTGGGCGACTTGTTGATGTGGTCGTGTTCTGTCGTTCGCTCGCGTGCGTCCAGCTCGCGTGTGCGGGTGTGGCGATCCTGTGGGTGTTGATCGATGAGCGCCACACGGTGGATACGGTCGGGATGTTGGGGGCTGCAGTTGGTGGAGTGGTGTTCTGGTCGGTGCTGTTGCGTCAAGCGAGCCGGATCGACGGGCGGTGGTTGGGGCTGGTCGCGCTGCTCAGCACATCGTGGCTGGCCGGCTACTCCTACTTTGGCGGCGAGGCGGCCACCACGTTTGGAATGTTCTTCCTCGTTTCCGCGGCGGTTGTCGCTTGGTATCTGCCGGACCTGGCGGCGGTCGCGCAGGTCGGCTGGATGGTCTGTGCGTTCTGGCTGGCGCTGTGGGTTCGCGTTTACCCCGGCGAGCACCCGTGGCCGTATGTCTACCGTGCCGATGTTGACACCCTGTTGGTCTGGGGGAGTGCACTGTGCGCGGCGACGGTGCTGATCAGGCAGTTCAAGCGCCGGGTCGTGGACAGCGATCAGCGGTTGGCGGCGATCGCCGAGTGTTCGCCGGATGCGATCGTGGCCGCGGACCGCGACGGGCGGATCACGGTCTGGAACGGGGGCGCGGAGCGGCTGTATGGCTACTTGGCGTTTGAGGCGATCGGCCGTCCGGTCGGCATGTTGCTTCCGCCTGAGCGCGACGGCGAGGATCGCGAGGTTCTTGGTCGCGTGTTCGCGGGTGAGCAGATCGACCACTTCCTCACCGAACGGGTGTGCAAGGACGGGTCGCCTGTCAGCGTCTCGCTTTCGGTCGCGCCGGTTCGTGATGCGGCCGGGAGGGTGAGCGGCGCTTCGAGCGTCGCTCGCGACCTGACGGCCGAGATCGCTGCGCGGCGGACGATCGCGCTCCAGGCGCAGCTGCTCGACGAGATCGATACGGCAGTGGTGTTCAGCGATGCCGACGGTCTGGTTCGCTACTGCAATCGCGCCTCCGAGCAGCTGTATGGCCACACGTTCGAAGAGCTGTGCGGCCGCAACCTTCTCGACTTGATCTTCCCTGATGACTTCCGCGCGAGAGCGATCGACATTCGCAACGACGCGCGTACCAATCGACCGACTGAACGCGAACAACTCGTCCAGAACAAGCAGGGGCGCGTGTTTCCGGTTCACGTCCGCCTCCGCGGCGTCTCGCTCGATGGAGCGCATGGAGTGAATTCGGGAACGGTCAGTGTCTCGACCGATATCACCGAACGTCGCGCGGCTGAGCGCGTCCTGACAGACAGCCGCGCCCATCTGGAGCTGGCTCAGCGGGCCGCCGGAACCGGCAGCTGGCAGCACGACCTGGAGACGGGCAGGGTCCACTGGTCCGGCGGGATCGCCGCGCTGCATAACCTGTCCGGGGACGCGCCGGCGTCGATGAAGGCGCTCTGCTCGGGCCTGTCGGCTGAGGACTCCGCGCTGCTCGCCGTCGCCATCGACCGCTGTCTCGAGTCCGGCGCGGAGTCTGACTGCGAATATCGCGTTGCCGCGAACGAGCACGGCGGTGAGCGGATCATCTCCGCGAGGATCTGCCGGGTCGATCTGGCCGACTCGGACGGCTGGGGAATGCTCGGTGTCTGCCAGGACGTCAGCGAGCGCGTCCGGCGGGAGCTCGCCGAGCGCGCGAGCGTCGCCAAGAACGTGTTCCTCTCGCGGATGAGTCACGAGTTGCGCACGCCGTTGAACGCGATCCTCGGCTTCGGTCAACTACTCGAGCAAGGCGACCTCCCGTCGCGGGAACATCACAACGCCGCGCGGATCGTGGTCGCTGGGCGCCATCTGCTGCGGCTGATCGAGGAGGTGCTCGACATCTCAGGGATCGAGGCGGGCCAGCTGAAGATCGAGCAGGACGCGATCGACGCGCGCGCGATCGTTCAGGACCTGGCAGCGATGACAGAGCTACTCTGCGCCCCCCGCGGCCTGCGGCTGAGGACCGATCTCGGCGCGGGCGAGGTCAAGGTGCTAGCCGACGATCGCCGTCTGCGCCAGGCGCTCGGCAACCTGCTCTCAAACGCCGTGAACTACAACAGCGACGGCGGTGAGATTCGTCTGACGCTGCGGTCCTCAGGGCTGGAGGGGGTCTGCATCTCGGTCAGCGACGACGGGCCGGGGATCGCCGCCGAGAACATTCGGCGCCTGTTCGTCCCGTTTGATCGTGTCGGCGCCGAGCGCAGCGACGTCTACGGCACCGGGCTCGGGCTCACGGTCACCAAGGCGCTGATCGAGGCGATGGGGGGTTCGCTGCGCGTCGAGTCGACCGTCGGTGAGGGAAGTACCTTCTCGCTGTGGCTGCCATCAGCCCACACCCCCGCCTCCGAGCCGACCAACGATGCGCTGCCGGGCTCGGCGCCGCCAACAGCAACGACGCACGGTCGCGCTGCCGTCCTGTATGTCGAGGACAACGCCGACAACATGGCCCTGGTCGAGGCGCTCCTCGGCGACGACGTGCGATACACGCTACTGCAGGCCACCAACGGCGAAGACGGGCTCGGGCTGGCGCGAACAGAGCACCCCGCGCTGATCTTGCTCGACATGATGCTCGGCGAAGTCTCCGGCCTCGATGTCCTCGCTGCGCTGAAGTCCGATCCCGCGACCGCGGGCATCCCGGTCGTGGTCCTCAGCGCCGACGCCAACGACGAGCACGTCAGCGACGCGCTCGCGGCCGGGGCGATCCGCTATCTCACCAAGCCGCTCGACCTCGGCGAGTTCTACCGCACGATCGAGGAAGCACTCGACGGCCCGGTCGCCGCAGGAGCACCACACGGTTGATGCGGGCGGAATATCCGCCGTCGGGCGGTCGTTCCCGCCCACGAATCTGCACCTTCGCCTTCCCCGACCGCCGGCTGCGCGCTCAACGCCGTATGGTGAAGCTACACATGGCTTCCCGTACCGACATCCGTAATCTCGCGATCGTCGCGCACGTCGACCACGGCAAGACGACGCTCGTCGACGCGCTGCTGTGGCAGTCGGGGGCGTTTCGCGCGAACCAGGACGTCGCTGACCGGGTCCTGGACTCGATGGATCTCGAGCGCGAGAAGGGGATCACAATCCTCGCCAAGAACACCTCGGTCCACTACCGCGGTGTGAAGCTGAACATCATCGACACGCCGGGCCATGCCGACTTCGGCGGCGAGGTCGAACGCGGCCTGACGATGGTCGACGGCGTCCTGCTGTTGGTGGACGCGAGCGAGGGCCCGCTGCCGCAGACGCGTTTCGTCCTGCGCAAGGCGCTCGAGGCCCGTCTGCCGGTGATCCTCGTGATCAATAAGGTCGACCGTCCGGATGCCCGCATCGACGAGGTCGTCGACGAGGTGTACGAGCTGTTCCTCGACCTCGATGCCGACGAGTCGCAGATCGATTTCCCGATCGTCTACACGAACGCGAAGGCAGGCTGGGCGTCGCTGGAGCAGGGCGTCGAGGGCTCTGACCTGGAGCCGCTGCTGGAGCTGCTGCTCGAGCATGTGCCGCCTCCCGAGTACGACCCCAAGCACCCGCTGCAGGCGCACGTGACGAACCTCGACGCCTCCCCGTACGTCGGCCGGATCGCGATCTGTCGCGTCCGCAACGGCGTCATCCGCCGCGGCGAGACGGTCGCCTGGTGCCGCGCCGACGGGGAGGTCGAGCGCGTCAAGGTGACCGAGCTCTACGTGACCGAGGCGCTCGAACGGGTCGACGCGGAGGAGGCGTCCGCGGGCGACATCATCGCCGTCGCCGGGATTCCCGAGATCACGATCGGCGAGACGCTCGCGGACGCCGAGAACCCGGTGCCGCTGCCGGTGATCACCGTCGACGAGCCGTCGCTGTCGGTGACGATCGGAACGAACACGGCGCCGCTCGCGGGCCAGGACGGAGATAAGCTGACCGCCAGCCAGGTCAAGGCGCGTCTAGACCGCGAGCTGGTCGGGAACGTGTCACTGCGGATCAACCCGACCGAGCGCCCCGACGTCTGGGAGGTCCAGGGACGCGGCGAGCTGGCGCTCGCGATCCTCGTCGAGCTGATGCGCCGCGAAGGCTTCGAGCTGACGGTCGGCAAGCCCCAGGTCGTCACCCGCGAGGTCGACGGCAAGCTGCTCGAGCCGATCGAGCTGATGAGCGTCGACGCGCCCGAGGAGTACGTCGGCGTGATCACGCAGCTGCTGGCGCTACGCAAGGGACGCCTCGAGCAGATGGTCAACCACGGGACCGGCTGGGTCCGGATGGAGTACCTGGTGCCCGCGCGCGGCCTGATCGGGTTCCGCACCGAGTTTCTGACCGAGACTCGCGGCACCGGGCTGCTGCACCATGTCTTCGACCGCTGGGAGCCGTGGCACGGCGAGCTGCGCACCCGTCCGACCGGCTCGCTGGTCGCGGACCGGATCGGCACCGTCGCGGCGTTCGCGCTGTTCAACCTGCAGGAGCGCGGCACCCTGTTCGTCGAGCCCGGCGACCGGGTCTACGAGGGGATGATCGTCGGTGAGAACTCCCGCGCGGAGGATCTCGACGTCAACGCGACCAAGGAGAAGCACCTCACCAACATTCGCTCCTCGACCGCCGACGAGCTCGTCCGTCTCGTTCCCAAGCGCGAGCTCTCCCTCGATCAGGCGCTCGAGTTCCTGCGCGCCGACGAATGCGTCGAGATCACGCCACACGCTGTCCGGCTGCGCAAGGTGGAGCTCGCCGGCACCGCGCGGGTGAAGCTCGCGCGCAGCCGTGCGCGCGAGCTCCAGCCACAGCGTTAGTGCACTAGCGGCTCTACGACGCCTTCACGGCGGAGATGTCGAGCGTCAGCTTGACCTTGTCGGAGACGGCCATGTTGCCGCTGCCGAGAGCCTGGTTGAACTTCATCTCGAAGTCGCCCCGCGAGAGCTGGCCGACGACCTCGAGCCCGACGCGCACGTTGCCCATCGGGTCGGTCTCGGTGCCGTCGACGATCGCCTCGAGCGTGATCTCCTTCGTCACGCCGTGCAGGGTCAGGTTCCCGATGATGCGGAACGTGCTGTCGTCGATCGCCTCGATCCCGGTCGACTGGAACGTGATCTCCGGGAACTGCTCGGCGTCGAAGAAGTCCGGCGAGCGCAGGTGGTCGTCGCGCTGGGGCCAGTCGGTGTTCACCGAAGTGGTCTTGACGGTGCCGTGAGCCTTCGTGTCCGCGAGGTCGGCACCGACCTCCAGCGTTCCCTCGAACTCGGTGAACGTGCCGCGTACGTTCGCGATACCCATGTGCCTGACCGCGAAGCCAACCTGTGAATGCGCCGCGTCGACGTTCCAGGTTCCAGTCGGGATCGGGGTGGTGGTTGCGTCGCTGGTTGCCATTGCTACCTCCCTATGAGGGTCGTGCGGTGCCTGCGAGCCGCGTGGTTGGTTGATGACACAAGCATTGAGGACGCAAGCATATCACCTCGGCGAATCGACGGGCTCGCGGCGCCGCTCGCGGTAGAGGCCGTCGATCCTTTCCACGAGCTGCTCTAGAGAGAAGCTCGCGACCGCCCGCCGGCAGCCGGCATCGCCCATCTGAGCAGCGAGCTCGGGATCATCGAGCAGACGGCGCAGCTCGCCCGCGAGACCGTCTATGTCGTCGACCGCGGTCAGCGTCCCCGTCTCGCCGTCGGCGACGACGCTCGCCGTACCCCCCACCCTGGTGCTGACCACCGGGAGGCCCGCCGCCTGCGCCTCGATCAAGCCGACTGGAGTCCCCTCGTTATCCGAGGTCTGTACGACGACATCGCTGGCAAAGCAGACCGCCGGCATGTCGCGCCGAAACCCCGCCCAGATGAGCCGGTCGCCGAGAGCCAGCGCCGGCGGCGAGCTCCGCAACCGGCCGCGCAATTCACCATCGCCCACGATCAAGAACCGGACTCCGGGCAGCTCTGCGAGTGCAGCGGCGACCTCCAGGAACCGGTCGACCCGCTTGATCGGGACGAGCCTCGCAATCAGTGTGACAACTCGTGCATCATGCGGGATCCCGAGCTCGGCACGCAGCGCCTCCCGAGCTGCAGCGCGCGCCTCGCCATTGACCGTGAACGGCGACAGATCGAACCCCAGCGGCACGACCTCGAACTTCGACCGCGGCGCCACCCCCAGCTCGACCAGCTCATCTCGCACTTCCTCGCTGACGGCAATCAGCCGGTCCGTGCGTCGTGCCAGGAAGCGCTCGATCAAGGTGTAGAGCGCCGCCGTCCGGGGAGAGAAGTAGCCGGTCAGCGAGTGGCCGTGGAACGTGTGGATGAGCACTGGACGCCGGCCCCGTCCGGGCCGCGAGATCAGCACCGCGACGCGCCCGAGCGTCCCACCCTTGGCCGCGTGGGTATGGACGATCGCCGGGCGCACCTCGCGGAGGATCCTGATCATCGAGGCCAGCGCCGCAACGTCATGCAAGCCGGGGTTGCGCCGCAGCGACGTGACCATCCGCGGCCGCACGCCGAGCTCGACCGCGAGGTGATCCATGCTGCCTTCGTCCGCTTCCTCGCGGCCCCGCACAAGCGTCGTCCGGTAGCCGAGCGCCTCCAGCCGGCTTGTCAGCGTGATCGCCTGGATCGCCGGCCCGCCGATGTTCAGCCGGGCGATGATCCGCACCACACGAACCGGCTCGCCGGCCGGATGTACGGCGCCGGCGCTCACCCGTGATCGGCGCCGACCGGCGCGGCGCGCAGGCGTTGTTCGGCATCGCCGACAGCGATCGCCGGCGGACGCCACCGCCGGCTATCCAACACGACGATCGCAGCCACGCCGGCGACAACGGCAACGAGGGCGAACGACGCGAGTGCCGCCTCTCCCCAGCGCGCTCCGGCGACCGCCAGTGCGCACAGGATCGCCTGCACCAGACCCAGCGTTGCCGCGACCGCGCGTGGCGACCCCAGCGCCATCAGCAGCCTGTGGCTCAGGTGATCGCGGCCGCCGGTCACGAGCGGCACCCCTCGGCGGGTGCGCGACACGCTTACCAGGGTCGTGTCGAGGATTGGCAGTCCGGCGAGCAGGCCGACCGCCAGCAGGCTCTCATCTCCGACGTGCAGTCCACGAGCGGTGGCCATCGCGAGCGCCGCGACAAGAAAGCCGATCGCCATGCTCCCCCCGTCGCCGAGGAAGACCCTTGCAGGCGCGGCGAGGTTCCAGCGCAGGAATGCCGCGCAAGCACCGGCAAGCGCGAACGCGAGCCCCGCAAGCGTCGCCTGGCCGTCGATCGCCGCGAGGGTTCCGATCCCGAGCCCAGACACGCAGCCAACCGTGCCGCAGGCCCCGTCGAGGTTGTCCATCAGGTTGAACGCGTTGCACAGCCCCACGATCCAGATCAAGGTAAGCACGGCGTCGACGGCCCCGCCGCCTGACGTCTTGAACCCGAGGCCCGCCGCGAGCAGCGCGATCGATGCCCCGGCCTCGGCCAGGAGCCTCCATTTTGGCGCGACGGGGCTGCGGTCATCGGCCGTCCCCAGCGCCCACAGGCCCACCGCGCACCCGAGCAGCACCAGCAGCCGTCCCGTCAGTCCCCCGATCACGATCGCCGCGATCAGAACGCCCGCCAGCACCGATGCGCCGCCGAGCAACGGCGTCGACCGGCTGTGCTGGCGGTATTCCCGCGGGTGATCGTAGAAATCCGTTCTGCGCGCGACCGTGATCGCGACGGGCGTGGCGAGGAACGAACCCGCCGCGGCGATCGCAAATCCGGCGACCGCCGCAAGCTCAGCGCTCATGCGCTCCGATCAGCCCATCCGACCGACCGTGCAGATCCTCATCATCGCGGTAATGCTGGATCGTCCGCTGCAGCCCTTCGCGGAGTAGCACCGCCGGCTCGTACCCGAGCTCCGCGCGCGCCAGTGACAGCTCGGCGACCGAATCCTTGATGTCACCGGGACGCGGAGCCGCGTACGTTGGCTCGACCCGCGAGCCAACCAGGTCGCGCAGCTCGCTCGCCAGCCGGTTGAGCGTCACCCGCTCGCCGCATGCGATGTTGTAGACCTTTCCGGCGACATCGGGAGCGTCCATCGCGAGTATGTTCGCGTCCACCACGTTCGAGACGTAGGTGAAGTCGCGTGACTGCTCCCCGTCGCCGAAGATCACCGGCGGCTGCCCGGCCATCAGCGCAGCGATGAAGTTGGGAATCACGGCGGCGTATTGCGACGTCGGATCCTGGCGGGGGCCGAACACGTTGAAGTAGCGGAGCGCCACCGTCTCGAGCCCGTACACCCCGTAGAAGCTGCGCGCGTAACCCTCCCCCGCCAGCTTGGCGGTCGCGTAGGGGGAGATCGGAACGGCAGGTTTGTCCTCACGCCTGGGCGCCGATCCCGCGATCGAGCCGTAAACCGACGAAGAGGACGCGCAGACGACTCGGCGCACACGGTGATCCCGGGAGGCGAGCAGGACGTTGAGCGTTCCGATTACGTTCGTGGCGTTGCTGGTCAATGGATCCTGGATCGAGCGCGGGACCGATGGCAGCGCCGCCTGGTGAAGGACGACCTCGCAACCGCCGACGGCCTTGGTGACCCGCTCGTAGCTCTGGATGTCCCCTTCGACCAGCTCCAGGTCCCCGGCGAGCGCGGCGACGTTCGAGCGCCTCCCGGTCGCGAAGTTGTCGAGCACCCGCACGCGGTAGCCGTGCTCGAGCAAGCGTGCCGCCAGGTGCGAGCCGATGAAACCGGCGCCGCCGGTGACGAGGACCTGCGTGCTCATCCCGCTTTCGCGGCGGTCGCTTCTGTGGGTCCCGCACCGATCCGCGGCGCGGCCAGCTGCGCGATCGCGACCTCCGCGCGGTGGTGGTCGATCACGTCGTCCAGCGCCTCCGTGAGCGTGCGTGACGGGTGCCAGCCGGTCAGCTCACGCAGCGCGGTCGTATCCGGCCTTCGCTGGCCAAGCTCCTCGAAGCCCTGATCGTAAGCCTCCTCATACGGGACGAGCCTGATCCGCGAGCTCGAGGCCGACCGATCGATCACAAGCTTCGCAAGCTCGAAGATCGTGATCGCCCTCGAGGTGCCGATGTTGAACAGCCGACCGGCGGCGCGATCGTGATCGTTCACCGCCAGGATCGCCGCGACCGCGTCCTGGACGTGCAGGAAGCAGCGCGATTGGCTGCCGTCACCGTAGACGGTGACGTCCTCGCCCGCGATCGCCTGGCGAACGAACCGGGGTACGACCATCCCGTAGACCCCCCGTTGCCGGGGACCGATCGTGTTGAACAGACGCACAACCCTGGTGTCCGCCCCGTGCTCGTAGTGGTAGCCGTGGGCCAGCGCCTCGCCGTAGGACTTGGCGATCGCGTACGACCAGCGGCTCTTGAAGGTCGAGCCGAGCACGAGATCCGAATCTTCGTGCAACGCTCCGCCAGAGTTCTTGCCGTACACCTCGGAGGTAGACGCCAACAGCACGCGCTTGCCGTGCCGTGCCGCCGTCGAGATCACCACGTCCGTTCCCCGCACGCTGCGCCGCAGCGTCTCGAGCGGATGCGACACGACCAGCTTCACGCCAACGGCTGAGGCGAGATGAAGACAGTGATCGCAACCCGCGATCAGCTCGTCGACCAGCTCGTCGTCGGTCACCGATCCCTCCCAGACGCGCACGGCGCCGCCGGCCGCCAGATGCTCCACATTGGCGCGCTGCCCGGTGCTGAAGTCGTCGAGGATCACGACCTCGTGACCTCTGCCCGCGAGCGCATCGGCGATATGCGAGCCGATGAAGCCTGCGCCACCGGTGATGAGGTACCTCAGAGCTGCTCCTCTGTCCGCCAAACCGCCAACGTCGCGCCTGTGCGGTCGCCCCTCAAGCCGAGACCAGTGGGATTCCGACTCCGTTCCGCTGTGCGCGGGATCATACGCCGTTCGGTCAGCTCGAGCCTGGCTGCACCAGGCCCGCCATACGGTACCGCCGGGGTAGTCTGGTCGAGTGGGTGAGTGGCGACAGATCGACACCGCCTGACCCGATGCCCGAGCTGACGATCTTCACGCTTCCGAAGCCGTTCACGGAGCCGCACGTGACGCTGATCCAGCGCAACGCGCTCGCTAGCTGGCGGCGACTGGGCCGCGAGGTCGAGGTGCTCGTGATCGGCGACGACGAAGGCGTTGCCGCTGCCGCACGCGAGCACGGGGCGGTGCACATCGGCGGCGCTGTGACCAACGAGTACGGGACGCCGCTGCTCGACTGGGCGTTTGCGCGTGCGGCCGAACGCGGATCGAGTGAGCTCCTGTGCTACGTCAACGCCGATATCGTGCTGCTCGAGGACTTCCTTGCCGCGGTCCGCCGCCTGCCGCGGGGCGGTCAGCTGGGGATCGGCCAGCGCTGGGATTGCGACGTTAATGCCCCGCTTGACTTCGACGCGCCGCTGCGCGATTGGGCACGGCGGACCGGCAAGCTCGACATCGGCTTCGGCAGCGACTACTTCGTCTTCCCACGCACGACCGAATTCGAGCTGCCGGCGTTCGCGGTCGGTCGGCCGCGCTGGGACAACTGGATGATCGGGCGCGCGCTCGAGATATCTCTGCCCGTCATCGACATGACGCCGAGCACGACCGTGATCCATCAGAACCACGGCTACGGTCACGTCCAGGTTCGGCGCGGATCGAAGTGGGACGGCCCCGAGGCCGATCGCAACCTGGAGCTCGCCGGGCGGCTCGACCGCTACATGCACTCGCCGAGGAACGCGACCCACGTGCTTACTCCGGGTGGGCTGCGGCGCGCGCGAACGCCGAGATACCTGCGCGCACGGCTTGAGGAGTTCCTGGTCTTCACGCCCACGCTCGACCCGGTGCGGCCGTTGATCAGGCGCATCCGCCACGGGCGCCCCAGCGCGGCGTGATCAACGGTCGGCCGATGTCCTTGAACGACCGCATCGACCGGCTCGACCTGTCGCTGTTCGACTCGATCCCGACAGCCCTGGCACCGAACGACGATCTCCGTTCGCTGCTCGCGGTGCACGCGAGCCTCGCGGCGCGGGGCGACTTCAGCTATCTCGACGTCCGCTCCTTCCTCGGCACGCGCTTGCAGGCGTTCATCGCCGATCCGCGTTGCCGCAAGGTGATCTCGATCGATCCCGACCGGATCACGGCACACATGCTGGAGCGCCTCTCGGCCGTGCCTGGCGCGGACCTGACGAAGCTCGTCACGATCGATGCCGCCACGGAGGCGGTGGACCCGGCAGAACTGACCGCCGACATCTGCTTCATCGACGGCCCACCGACGAACGCCGTGGCTCTACAGGACGCCCGCTTCTGCCGTGAGGTGATCCGTGACCGAGGACTGATCCTGTTCTTCGACAGAACGCGCGTTGGCGACGACATCCGGCAGTTCCTCGGCGAACTTCCGAGCTACCGCGCCTACCCGCTCGCCCACGACATCTTCGCCGTTGAGATCAACATCCCCACGCTGCTGCTCGACCCGAGGGTGAAGGCGCAGGTGACACGCAAGGCATGGCTCCTCGCCGATCGGCTCCGGGCCACGCGGGCGGCGCTGCGGATCGATGCGATTGCCAGCCCGCTGCGGGCGAACCTGCTCGGGCGACGGCCACGTATGTACCAGGAGCCGTATGGAAGGCTGCGTGCGAACCTGCTTGGGCGAACGCGACCGCCAACGGTCTACTTGGCGGTCTGCGCGATCTTCCGCGATGAGGCCCCGTATCTGGCGGAGTGGGTCGCGTTTCATCGCCTCCAGGGGGTCGAGCGCTTCTGGCTCTACGACCACCTGAGCAGCGACGACTGGCGTTCGGCGCTGAAGCCCCATGCGGACGTCGTGGAAGTCACGGCATGGGCCACTCAGCCCGGGCAACTCTCCGCCTACTCGGACTGCCTCGAGCGCCATCGGTCCGACGCCAGGTGGATCGCTTTCATCGACCTGGACGAGTTCCTGTTCTCGCCAACCGGCCGCTCGGTGGCCGAGGTGCTCCCTGCGTTCGAGCGCCATCCGGGCGTCGTGGTGAACTGGCGCATGTACGGGATGAACGGCCACCAAGACCGGCCGGACGGCCTCGTAGTGGAGAACTACCCCATGCGCGGACCGGACGACCATCGCGACCACCGGCTCGTGAAATCGATCATCGATCCGCGCCGGACGATCGATTTGATCGATCAACCACATTACTTCCACCACTACGGGAACGCCGTCGGGGAGGATCATCAGCCGGTCCGGCGCGGTATCCGGTGGACGTCGACAGTCGACCTACTGCGGATAAATCACTACTCGGCGAAGTCGGCGCGCCAGCTGCAGGACAAGCGCACACGACCCAACGCATTCGATGGGGGGATCCGTGAGACATCGCTCGTCCCTCCCGATCAAGTGCTCGACGAGACGATCCTCCAGTTCGTGCCTGCGCTACGGGACGTCCTCGAGGGCCGCAACGCGCTTCATCCGATCAGCTCCACGCCGAGGTCCTCGCTGTAACGGGCGAGCATGCGCGCCCGAGTGAACTCGGCCATGAACCGGGCATGCCCGCCGGCCGCCAGCTCGCGTCGTCCCGATGGATCTCCGATCAGCCGCAGCAGGGCGCGGGCGAGCCCTTCCGGATCCTCGGGCGCGAACATCTCTCCCGCGCCGCTGTCACCGAGCAGCTCACGACATCCCGGCAGATCACTCATGACGATCGCGCAGCCGGCGGCCATCGCCTCCACGAGTACAAGCGGAAGGGCTTCGCGGGTCGATGCGAGCACGACGATCTCGAGGCTGCCGAGCTGACGCGAGGCACCCGGGATGGTGCCACGGAAGCTCACGGTGTTATCGATGCCGAGGGTGGCGGCGAGCCGCTCCAGCGCGCCTAGCTCGGGTCCGTCTCCCCACAGCTCGAGCCGCCAGCCCGCGCTCCTCTCGTCAGCGGTCACTCGGCTCCATGCATGCAGCAAGCATCGATGGCCCTTGCGACGCACCAGCCGGGCGACCGATCCCACCACGGGAGTTCGCGCCGGCGCGCCGGCCGGCGACTCGATGCCGGCATGCACGACCCGGAATCGTGCTCGCAGCCAGGGAAAGGAGTACCGGGCGAGGTCGCGACGGACCGTCTCGGCTACGGGCAGGACGCGACTGAACGCGAGCGGGCCGAGGAGGCCTACGATCGGCTCGTGCCAGCGTCGCTCGACGAGGTGGACGGTGAGTACGTGTCGGGTGCGGATAGTGGCGAGGGCGGCGCCGAGCCTGGCGCTTAGGCCCACCGGCAGGTTATGGCAGTTGACCGCGCTGGGGCGCGCACGCGCGATCGCGCCGGCGAAAGCCAGGGAGTTGCGTGCGAGCGTTCCTGGTGACCTGCCGAACCGCAGCGGTACGTACTCGAACGCCCCACGGACCTCCTCGACGAGCGATCCGGGTGCTCCGGCCACCAGCGTTCGCCTCCCCGCCTTCGCGGCTGCGTCAGCGAGGCTCAGCACGAGGTGCTCGGCGCCGCCCACCTCCAACCAGGGAACCGCGAACAGCACGCTGCCGCGTCGATGCAGGTCGATCGCTACGCGATAGTGCGCGGCTACCTCGGCCGCCGCCTGCCTCCAGGTCTGGACCGAGACGGCCGGCGCACACGCAGTTAGTTCGGGAGCGTCCAGCACGGCCGCAATCGCGGCCGCGAGCGCGCGCGCGTCGCCGGAGGGGAAGGTGCTGACCCGCTCGCCCACGCGCGCCAGTTCGCCCGCACCGGCAGCGTCGCTGGCGATCACCGCCGTTCCGGCCGCGAGCGCCTCGAGCACGGCGATCGGGGTGCCCTCGCGCTGGTCGCGCAGATCGAGTGACGGAAGCACGAACACGGTCGCCGAGGCAACGAGCAGCGCGAGCCGCTCTGGGTCGTGCTCCGCCCAGCAGCGCACGCCGGGGCGGCGCAGAGCCGCGGCTCGTAGACCATCGGCGTAGTCGCCCGCACCATCTGCGATCAGGCAGAGCTCGAGGTCGCGTCCTCCCGCAAGCCGGTCGTAGGCGTCGAGCAGCACTTCGTAGCCTTTGACCGGCGCGAGCCTGCCAACGCTGACGAGCGTTGCCCGATGTTTGGGACCGCGGCAGGCATCGAAGAACGCATCGCGAGCTGCACTCGGGCGCACGACCACATCCGATGACACCCCGATCCGGGAGATCTCCTGCGCCACGCCGGCCGACACGGCGAATACTTGCTGCATTGCCGAGAAGGAAGCGAGCCGCAGAGCGTCGTGCCAGGCGACCCGCGAGAGTCCACCATGCACGCTCAGCACGGCAGGGATCCCGAGCCGTCGGGAGAGGAACGCGGCCGCGAGCGCCTCCGCGAAGTCCCCGTGCGCGTGGATCAGATCGAATCGCTCCTGCGCGTGCGCACGAGTCACCGCCGGCACCACAGCCGCGCTGAACGAGGCGGGTGCGGAGGCCGGCCCTTGGGAGCGGCGCCCCGGCAGCCGCACCGCCCGCGCCGCCGGCGGCGCGCCCCGCCGGAAGAACACCTTCGACACCACGCCCTCGCCTGCCAACGCGGCAGTCAGCTCGGCGGCGTGCACCTCCTTGCCGCCCAACTCGGGGGGGAGCCGTTCAACGATTTGCGCGACACGAACCCTCCGTGGAGGCGGCGAACCGTACCCCTGATCACCCATCGCGCCCGAACAATAGGGGCACCTGGCGACTACAGGCCGTGGCGGCGCAGGCCACCGCGGAGTCCTGACAAGCCGCTGATCCACGTTGCACGCGCGGCCTCCGCCGGCGTCCCACGCTGCCAGGCCCGTCTTGTCCAGGCGAGCGCCTCGCCCCACAGGCCCGCGTTCGCGAACCGTCGCGCGATCTTTCCGGCTGCTCGACCCTCGACGCGGCGAAGGCTCCAACCGGTCGCGAAACCATCTCGGTGGATCCATTCGACCGTGGACCAGGTCGCCAGCGCAAAGCAGTGTGGATCGGCGCTGGAGCTGCCGGGGTGGACGCGGTAGCGCACCAGCGGCTCTTGCACGACGACAAGCTCCCGTCCGGAGTGCAAGAGCCGCACGAGCAAGAGCCAGTCCTCGGCGATGCCCCACTGCTCGAGGAACCCACCGATCGCGTGGAAGTCCGTCAGCGGCATCAGCAGCGTTGACGTCGGAACCTCGTTCCCCATCAGGATGCGTCCGGCGCTCTGCCGGCCGGGAATGATCGGTGGCGCGACGGTCGCGCCCCCAAGGTCGACGCGCTCGATGCCGGTTGCGCAAGCACGGCCCGGCCGAACGAGCTCCAGCTGACGGCGTAGCTTTGCGGGCTTCCACTCGTCGTCGTCATCGAGGAAGGCGATCAGAGGTCCGCCGGCGGCGCGTGCGCCGCGGTTGCGTGCCGCCGCCCGTTCGATCCGCTGGTCGCTGCGGATCACGCGGATCTCGCGGCCATAGCTGCGAAGCACCTCAGGCGTGTCATCGGTCGAGCCGTCATCGACCACGATCACCTCAGGTGTGTCTCCCTCTTGCGCGAGCACCGACTCGATCGCCCTGCCGAGGAGCGCGGCACGATTGCGCGTGGGGATTACGACAGAGACGGAACCGGGCGAGGCAACGCGGAGGCATGCTAACGCATAGCATCCCGGGCGATGTGCTCGTAATCGCGCTGAAGCCCGGACGGCTGGCAAACCAGCTGTGGCTGTTCGCTCACTTCATCGCTTTTGCACGCGACGCTGGGATCACCGTCCTCAACCCTGCGTTTGAGGACAACGCCCACCACTTCGAAGGCTCTCGCACGCAGCCGGTGAGTCACTATCCGCCGTGCCGGCTGCGCAGACCGATGCGGCCGATCCGTGGCGTCTATTCGCTTGCGCGGGGTACCGGCGCTCTCGCCGCGCGACTCGACCCATCTGGCCTTTGCGTCCCTACGGTCCGTCTCGATCATCCAAGTGGATTTGGCTTCGCCCATACCTTTGATCTGGGGACTCCAGGTTTCCGGTCCCTCGCCGCTTCGCGACGATTGATCGTGGTGCAGGGTTGGCAGTTTGTAAACGGACGATCGCTGGCTGAGCACCGGGACGCCATCTGTGAGTATTTCCGGCCCACCGCGCCGGATCGCGGCCGGATTGGCCTCGCGGTGAGCGCCGCACGACGCGGCGGGGACTTACTTGTAGGCGTGCACATACGGCGCGGCGACTACCGCAGCTACATGGGGGGCCAATACTGCTTCACCGATCAAACCTTCGACAGAGTCATGCGGCAGGCCCAAGAGATGTTTGCTCCGCGACGCGTCCGGTTTCTCGTGTGCTCAGACGAACCGTTGAGTGCGGACAATTTCAGTGTCGGTGTAACTCTCGGCCCAGGCGACGCGCTAGGCGATCTGTATGCCCTGTCCTTATGTGACTATCTTGTCGGGCCCCCCAGCACGTTTTCGATGTGGGCGTCGTTTTACGGCACCGTGCCGTTATTCGTGATCGAGTCCAGCGACGCGCACCTGGACAATGAGAGCTTACGCGTCTATGAGTCCCAGTTCAGCTTTGCTCCTCAGTGACGACGCCGGCGGCCTTCCGTTGATGTAGGCTGCCTGCCGAGGCCTCCCTCATGAGCTTCTGGGAAAAGAGAAACGTGCTGGTCACGGGTGCCAGCGGCTTTGTCGGCACCCACATGGTCCGGTTTCTACGAGACCATGGCGCGATCGTCAGTGCTCCCAGCCACAGTCAGTACGACCTCGTCCACGAGGAGCAGATCGTGCAGATGTACGACTCCTTACCCGATCAGGAGATGGTGATTCACCTCGCCGCGCGGGTGGGTGGCATCGGAGCGAATAGCGCGCATCCTGGCTCGTTCTTCTACGACAATGTCATGATGGGAGTGCAGCTGTTGCACCATGCTTACCTACGCGGCATTCCCAAGTTCGTTGCATTGGGGACCGTGTGCGCCTACCCGAAGTTCACGCCGATCCCGTTCACTGAAGCTGACCTCTGGAGCGGGTATCCGGAGGAGACGAATGCACCGTACGGATTGGCCAAGAAGATGCTGCTGGTTCAGAGCGAGAGCTACCGCGAGGAGTACGGCTACAACTCGATCTTTCTGATGCCCGTGAACCTGTACGGCCCGGGAGATAACTTCGACCCGGCCACGTCACACGTCATCCCCGCGCTGATCAAGAAGTGCCTCGATGCCGTCGAGCTCGGCGCCGCGGAGATCGTGGTGTGGGGGGATGGATCCCCCACCCGGGAATTCCTGTTCGTTGACGATGCAGTGAACGGCATTGCCCTCGCGGCCCAGCGGTACGACAAGAGCTTGCCGGTGAATCTCGGCTCTGGATCCGCGATCTCGATTAGAGAGCTCGCCGAGATGGTGGCAGCGGCAACGGATTTCCACGGGAGGATCGCCTGGGATACCTCCAAGCCGAATGGGCAGCCAAGGCGCCTGCTGGATGTAAGCCGGGCGGACGCCGAGTTCGGATTTCGCTCGCGCACCACCTTCGAGCAGGGGCTCCGAGCGACCGTCGACTGGTACCGCGACCAGCGCGCAGGTATCGTCCGCTGAAGGCAAATGAGCGCGTTGTGAGAGCGGCCGTTATCGTCCTGTGAACCCAGTGGTCCGTCACTAGCGCCGTGCGACGCCAAACCTCAGTCCAACGTGCCCGTTTCATCGCCGGGCGCATCTGTGCTTCTGTATGGAATGCCGCGCCCGGCGAATTGATGTCGCGCTGGCGGAAGCGCTTGTTTATCAAAGACCTCCGTTTGCTCAACGACACCCTCGCGACCACGCCCCTCGCCGATTTTTACTGGGTCTGGGGCGGGCTGCTGATCGGCTGGGCCCGCGAGGGATCGGTACTGGCGCATGACTGCTCAGACGCTGATTTCGCGATGCTGACCGAGGACCTGCCGCGCCTCGAGCAGGCCGTACCGACGCTGGTTGCTGCCGGCTTCAAGCCACTGCACCGCTTCTTCAACAACGCTGGGCGTACAACGGAGTATTGCTTTGTTCGCCATGGCGCCAAATTCGAGTTCTTCATGCACGAGCGCGCCTGCGGCCGTCTGCGCTACCACACATTCAGCATCGGCTCACCGGACCAAGGCCCGATCCAAGCAGTAGCTTCGATCCCCGATCAACCGATCACCACGTTTAGCTTCGTCGCCCGTACCTGGAGAAAGCACGCCGATCACGACGCTGAGCTGACGGAGATCTACGGCGACTGGCGAACCCCGGAGCCCGATTGGTCGTATATAGACGATCGGGCCATCGACGAACTCGATCCGTGGGTGTGGGGCGCGGGCACCCGTTGGTTCGGGGAGTTCGGGGACGCTCTCCCTCGGTTGGAGCTGTAGCTGTGGAAGCAATCATCCTGGCTGCGGGGTCGGCGCGCCGAATGCGGCCGATCTCCTCCGGGCAGCACAAGGCGATGCTGCCGCTGGGACGCTCCTCGATCCTGGCCCGCATTGTCGAGGGGCTCGAAGAGCTCGACGTCGACGTGATCAACGTCGTAACGGGCTACCGCGCCGACGAGGTCCAAGCGTACCTCTGCACCGAGTGCGAAGGGCCAACCTATCGCTTCCTTCACAACGAGCGCTATGCGACGACGAACAACATCGTCTCCCTACTCCTGGCTCTCGAAGCTGTTGACGGCGACGCAGACGTCCTGCTGATCGAATGTGACCTGATTCTTGGTAGCGGCCTGCTCACGCGTTTCGCGGGCAAGAACCGCGGCAACATCGCGCTCGTCGATCGCTACCGGACAGGTATGGACGGTACGGTGGTGACGGTACAGGACGGACTTGTCGTGCAGGTAATCCCTCCTGAGCGGCAGGTTCACGGCTTTGATTACCGGAATACGTACAAGACCCTCAACGTGTACCGGTTTTCGCATCAGTTTTGCCGTGACACGCTGCGTCCGCTGTTACGCGAGCACGTCAGCCAGGGAAAGGTCACGAGCTACTACGAGGTTGTCCTGGCCACGCTTGGAGATCTGTTACCGCATCGGATCGAAGCCGAGATCGTGTCAGGTGAGCGATGGGCGGAGGTCGACGACCCGCACGACCTGGCCGCCGCACGCTTTCTGTTCGAGCCAGAGCAGCGCGGGGTGATTCTCGACCAACAGCGCGGTGGCCAGTGGAGCTTCGAGCTGCTCGATTTCACGTTCATGCGCAACGCCTACTTCCCGAGCGAGGCGATGCTTGCGGCACTACGCCACTCGCTGGCCGACCTCGTCGACAGCTATGGATCGACGCAGAGCGTGCTGAATCAGAAGCTCGCGTGGTTCCTGGAGTGCGACGCAACTCGGGTGCGGGCGCTCAACGGCGCGTCACAGGCATTTCCACTCCTGCGCCGCTTGTGGGCCCGCCAGGCGGTGGCGGTACCCGCCCCGACGTTCGGCGAATATTCCAGGGCATTCCCGGACGCAGTCACCTACCCCGACGCTCCAGGCATCGCGCCTTCCGATCTCGAGCGCCTCGCGGGCGAGGTCGGGGTCGTCGTCGTCGTCAATCCCAACAATCCAACCGGGACCACGCTGGCGAGCGCCGATCTCCACGCCGTGGCCGCCCGCCATGCCGAGACGACGTTTCTGATCGACGAGTCGTTCATCGACTTCAGCGACCAGGGCTCGGTCCTACGCGAGCTCGAGGCGGTACCGCTGGCCAACGTCGTCGTGCTCTGCAGCCTCAGTAAGACGCTGGGCGTTCCCGGCCTCCGCATCGGCTACGTGTACACGGCTGACGCCGCGCTGCTCGACGCGCTCGACGCTGAGATCCCGATCTGGAACATGAATGCAGTCGCGGAGTACTTCGTCGAGCTGCTGTTGAAGTTCCGGCCGCAGCTCGCGGCCGCGCTCGAGCAGACCAAGCACGACCGCGAGCTGTTCAGGCAGGCCCTGATGCGGGCTCCGCAAGTCGCACATGTGAACCCGGGCGGTGGCAACTTCCTGCTCGTGCGCCTGCATGGGTCCGCTTCTGTGGCAGCCGGCCTGCGCGATGCGTTGCTGGCCGAAGAAGCGATCAGCATCAAGAACGTCACAGACAGGTTCAGCGACGGGCTGCCGCGAGTGCGACTCGCGGTCCGGCGACCCCACGAGAACGAGCGGGTGCTTGAGGCGCTGACTCGGCTCTGTGCTGGTCGTGAAGAAGGCGCGATCGCGTGAGCGCTTGGGACGCGATCTGGGAAGCGAGAGAGCTTCCGCCAGAACAACCCTCGACGCTGGGATATCTGCTGGCGGCCGACGGTTTCGACTCCGGGTTTGCCCAGCTGGATGAGGCGGCATGGTCGGCCGGCGTGGATCGGCTGCGCGCCCGGCTTGGCCTCGCCCCGGGAATGTCGGTGTTCGAGGTTGGGTGCGGGGCAGGTGCGTTCCTGTACGTCCTGGCACAGCGAGGCTTCTCGGTCGCGGGCATCGACCGGTCGGCGACGCTCGTCGCCAAGGCCGCCGAGGTCATGCCGCACGGGAGCTTCGGGATCGCCGATGCGGCCGCGTTCGCCGTTCGGCCGCAGGTCGACGCGGTCATCTCCTTCGGGGTGTTCCTCTACTTCCGCTCTGAGCGCTACGCCGAGCTCGTGCTCGAGCGCATGTGCGTAAAGGCGAAGGGAGTGGTGGCCGTGCTGGACGTGCCTGACCGCGCAAAGCGGGCGGAGGCGATCGCCCACCGGCAGCGCCTCGCGGGCGGCCCGGAAGCGTACGCCGAGCGCTACTCCGGACTCGAGCACCTCTACTACGATCGCGACTGGATGGCGTCGACGCTGGAGAGCCTCGGACTATCGGACGTCCACGTCGAGGATCAGTCGATCGAGGGATACGGCAACGCCGGGCAGCGCTTCAACGCTTGGGGCTCAGTGCCCGCCTGACTGCCCCTCCCGCGCGGTATCGTGGCCCAAGCGTGACGCTGCCCTCCGCGGATCCCAACGCGCTCGGCCGAGGTCCCGACGGTCGGCTTCCTCCGCTCGAGGACCCGTCAGAGCGCGTCATCGTGCCGGCGAAGCGTCGGCTCAAGTTGCGCCACCTGCCACGCCAGTGGGAAGTGGTACGCGTGCTCGCGGCGCGGGACTTCAAGCTGAAGTACCAGCAATCGCTCCTGGGGCCGCTGTGGCTGATCTTTCAGCCCCTGGCTCTACTCGGCGCTTTCCTCGTAGCGTTCAAGGGGCTCGGGAACGTCAGGACGTCGAACGAGCCGTACGTGGTCTTCACGCTGGTGGGACTCAGCGTGTGGTCCTTTTTTCAGGCGTCGATGACGATCGGGACCGCCTCGGTGATCACCAACCTGAACTACGTTCGCTACACGCCCTGCCCACGCCCCGCCTTTCCGCTGGCCGCGACCCTCGCCTCGCTGCCGTCGTGCGCCGTCGTCGCGTTAGCCGCCATCGTGGGCGCAGTCGTAACGGGCCATCTTTCCCCGCGCATCGTGTTGTTGCCAATCGGCTTGGTCTGGCTATTCGTGCTCACCGCCGGCGTCGTGGGGATCTCCGCTGCTCTCGCCGTCAGGTACCGAGACGTGATCCAGGCCCTCCCCTTCCTGTTGCAGGTCGGCGTCTTCGTGGTCCCCGTCGGATACTCGCTCGCGGGCCTATCACCGGTCGTCCGGACGATTGTCGAGCTGAACCCGCTGACCGGACTGATCGAGGCGTGGCGGTGGATGATTCTGGCCTGCTACGACCCCCGGCTCGCGCCGATCGCGATCTCGCTTGCTTTGACGGGAGCGCTCGCGATCGCCGGCTGGCGCATTTTCTCCCGTCTCGAGACGACGATGGCCGATGAGATCTGATCGCGAGCAGACGCACTCGAACGGGGCGCATCCCGTCGCGGTGTCCGCGGCCGGCCTCGGCAAGCACTACCGCCTCGGCCAGCTGCGAAGCTTGAAGCAGACCACCGGGAGGCTCCTTGGCCAGGCAGGGGCCGCGGGGCCCGGAGTCGAAGCCCTGGATGACGTGGACTTCACCGTCGCGCGCGGCGAGGCGATCGGCATCGTCGGCGCCAATGGTTCTGGCAAGTCGACCATAGTCCAGATCCTTGCCGGGACCACGCTGCCAACCGCCGGAGTCATGCGAGTGTATGGCCGAGTCTTGCCGCTCCTCGCGGTCGGGTTGGGATTTCATCCCGATCTGACGGGGCGAGAGAACGTGACGTTGTTCGGGTCCTCCCTGGGCATCCCACGCCGCACGATCACCGAGCGCATGGATGCCGTCACCGCCTTCGCCGAGCTGCAGCGCCATATGGACACCCCCGTCAAGCGCTTCTCCAGCGGTATGACTGCGCGCCTGTCGTTCTCGGTCGCCGTGCAGTTTCCGGCCGACATCTACGTGTTCGACGAAGTCCTCGCCGTTGTCGACGGTGAGTTCCGGGACCGGTGCCTAAAGGAGATCAGGCACCTCCACGCCCAGGGTCGAACCGTGTTCTTCGTCAGCCACAGCCTTAATCAGGTGGCTGAAGTGTGCGACCGAGTGATGTGGTTCGAGCGAGGAGCGCTCAAGCAGATTGGCCCGTCAGACATCGTGCTGCCGGCTTACGAACGATCGCTGACGCACGAGCGCTAGTGCACTGTCCGGCACCGCGCGGGGCCACAGCTTCGTCGCCAGATAGCGCCGCGCCGTCGAGGATCGAAGCCGGCGTGCGTAGCGGACAGCCAGGCGCGCGGCGGTCAGCCTCACCGGTGGAGAGCCCTTGAGGCCCGCCTGTAGGAGGATGTCGACCAGCTGCATGCCGGCAGCACGGCCGACCTCCTCCGCCGCCGCTGGTTCGCCGGCGAGGAACGACTGCTCGACGCGCTCGAGCCAGCGAAGACCCTCCACGAGGTCCCGAGCACTCGTCGTCGCGTCCATCCGATTGACCAACACCCGATGCGCGCCGGGATCGGGCAGAAACCCGAGTGTGCGCTCGAGATGGCGGCGCGCGCAGGCGATGAAATTAATGATCTGGATCTCCTCGTGGCTCACAGAGACCCCGTGACGGCTGACACGCTGGGTCTGCAGGGGCGTGTCCAGGTTCATGAACGCCACGCCGGCCTCGAGCATCCGGGCGAACATCTCGTAATCCTCGGTGTGGAGGCTGTCGGCGCTCGCCCCGTACCGGTGAGCCCTCATCACCGCGGCCCGAGCCATCAGCGTGGAGTGCACCAGCGGCGTTGCCAGCAGCGCCGTGAATCTCGCTCCTCCCGGCTCCAGGCAGCGAACGGGTCGCGGTCGTAGCCGCCCGCCATCCTCACTTACGAATCGAGCGGCGCTACCGACGACGGCGACCTCTGGCCTGCGCGTGAGCGCATCGAGCTGGCGCTCGATGCGCTGGGGTGCCGCCATGTCGTCGGCGTCCATCCGGGCGATGAACTCGCCGCCGGCCTCGCCGACGGCCCGGTTCAACGTTTCGATCAAGCCCAGGTTGGCTTCGCTGCGCAGGATGCGGATCCTGTCGTCTCGTGCCGCATACGCCTCCAGGATCTGCGGCGTGGCGTCGCGGGAGCCGTCGTCGAGCGCGAGGATCTCGAAGTCAGAGAAGGTCTGGCACAGCAGCGAGTCGAGCGCCGCGGGCAGGAAACTCTGTGCGTTGAAGCACGGCAGCGCCACGGACACGGTCGCGCGTCTGGTCACCTCGTAGTGGGTGCGCCGTCAATGAGTGCCTCGATCGATGCGGCGACACGGTGCGGCGCGAACTGGTCCAGCCGGGCTCTCAGCTGCCTGCGTGCGCCGCCCCGAAGGTCCTCATCGGCCATCGCTTGCTGCACCACGATCGCAAGCGCAGACGGGTGCCCGACCGGGAACAGGAACGGATACGAGTCGCCCACGACCGCACGGTTGGCGGCTATGTCCGACGCGACGATCACACGCCCAGTCGCCATCGCCTCGAGCAGCGCGTTCGACATCCCCTCGGATCTGCTGGGGAAAATGAATAGATCGCAGGACCTGAGAACGCGTTGGACGTCGTCGACCCAGCCGAGCATGGTGACCGTGGATCGTAGGCGGGCGTCGTCGTTCACCGCGGATCGGATCTCGGCTTCGACCGATCGAGACGTGCCACCGTCCCCTGCGATGACCAGCCGCGCGTCGGGCCGATGTTCGACGACGCTGCACCAGGCCTCGAGGAGCGTGGGGATGTCCTTCTGCTCTGACAGGCGGCCAACGAACGAAGCCGTTGGAGTGCCGAGCAGTTCCGTCCAGAACCCGTTTACGGGATTCGGAACGACGGCGGTGGGAACCGTCGGCAGCGCACGGGCGGCCTCCTGCGCGCCGGCGTCTGTTTGCGCCACGAGCCACGCTGCTCTTCGGAGCAGGCGCAGTCGCACCGCTGACGAGCGACCGATGCGTATGTCGTCGACATCGCTTAACTCGCCGCTCAGTGTGCTGAACAGCATGAAAGGGATCCCATACAGTCGTCCCACAAGGGCGGCCGCAGCAGCCGGCCATGGAAGCTGAATCGCCAGCGCGCACCGCGCAGGCCTCGCCCAACGGACGCCCACCAGCACGCTGACCAGCAAGTACAACGCGACAGCAGAGCGCCCCGACCCGAACCCCGGAACGCTGAGACAGACGAGGTTCGGACCACGGCGCATCTCGAAGCGGCTGGCTTCGCTTTCGCGTACAACCATGTAAACCTGCCAGCCGCGGTCTGCGAGCGTCTCCGAGATCAGGTCCGCGCGACGCTGCGCTCCGCCGCGACCGCCTGGTGCGAACACCAGCAGGCGTCGATTGGAACCGTTCATCTGAAGTCTCGGTGGCAAAGGGCCCTAACCATGGATCGGCTACGCTCGCGCGCACGCCCGTGGCGTTTCGCTCTCCGAACCATACGCGCTGATGTGCGGCATCTCAGGATCGGTCCAGGCCCATGCCGACGACGTCACCCGCGCCGTAGCCGCCCAGCTCGCCTGCCAGCACCATCGCGGGCCGGATGCCGAGGGTCATTTCGACGGCGGTCGCGGAGTCATCGCCCAGAACCGGCTGTCGATCATCGACCTGGTCCACGGCGACCCGCCGATCACCAACGAGGACGGAAGCATCGGGGCGGTTCTGAATGGCGAGATCTACAACTTCCGCGGGCTGTGCGACGAGCTGCGGCGTGCCGGCCACGAGCTGTCGAGCGACGGCGACACAGAGGTGATCGCACATCTCGCCGAAGATCATGCCGGGGTCAGACTGGCGCGCAAACTCGACGGGATGTTCGCGTTCGCAGTCTGGGATCGACGGCGTGAGCGCTTGCTGCTCGGCCGCGACCGAATCGGCAAGAAGCCTCTCTACTATTGGCGCTCGCCGCAGACGTTCGTCTTCGCCAGCGAGATCAAGGGTGTGCTCGCACACCCTGACGTGCCCTGTCAGCTCGACGAGCGCGCGATCTCGGCCTACCTGACGTTCGGCTACGTGCCGACGCCGAACACCTTCTTCGCCGGAATCAAGAGCCTGCCGCCGGCGCACGTGCTGGCACTCGAGCCTGGCGGCGAGCCGGCGATCGAGCGCTACTGGCAGCTCCAGGTCCCCGGCGTCGACGGAGCCGCCGAGTCAGTCGAGCTCGGCCTCGAGGAGGCGGCACGCGAGGTGCGCGCCCGCCTGCAGGAGGCGGTCAGCCGGCGCCTGATTGCCGATGTGCCCCTCGGCGCGTTCCTGAGCGGCGGGATCGACTCGAGCGCAATCGTGGCGCTGATGGCCGGGATGATCGGCGAGCCGGTGAAAACGTTCACGATCGGGTTCGAGGACCGCGACGGCTTCGATGAGCGGCCGTTCGCGCGTGCCGTCGCAAAGCGCTTCGGGACCGAGCACCACGAATCCGTCGTGCACCCCGACGCCGTCGACCTCATCGACCGGCTCGTCTGGCATCACGATCAGCCGTTCGGCGACTCGAGCGCAGTGCCGACGTTCCTGCTGGGTCAGGTCGCCCGCGAGCACGTCACCGTCGCACTCGCCGGGGACGGCGGCGACGAGCTGTTCGGAGGCTACGAGCGCTTCGCCGCCGGAATCGCGGTCGACCGGGTGCTCGCGCTCCCCGCAGGTGTGCGTCGCGCGGGCAAGCGGGCGCTGGGCGCGCTGCCGGCTTCGGGCCTGCGCGGCCGCGTGGGCCGCACTCAGCGGTTCGCGGCGAGGGTCGATGGTGGGATGCCATGGGCCTATCTCGACTGGATCAGCTATGTCCCCGAGCCTTGGCGCGAGCGACTCCTCCCCCGGCCGGACGGCTGGGCCCGCCAGGACTACGCAGATCGATGGCGTGGCAGCGAGGGCGCGCGCACGCTGGACCGGCTCTTGGCACTGAACATCGAGACCTATCTGCTCGATGACCTGCTGGTGAAGATGGACCGCACGAGCATGGCCCACGGGCTCGAGGTGCGATCTCCGTTCCTCGACACGCAGCTGCTCGAGTTCGTGAACCACCTCGCACCAGCGCTGAAGGTGCGGGGCCTGTCGCTCAAGCGCGTGCTCAAGCGTGCCGTCGCCGACCTGCTGCCCAAGGAGATTCTGTCCCGGCCCAAACGCGGGTTTGGCGTACCGCTCGACCGCTGGTTTCGGGAAGACCTCGACTCATACGCGAACTCGATGCTTGGCCCCGGCGGACGCATCCGTGGCCACGTCAACGGAGAGGTGCTCGATCAGCTCCTGGCCGAGCACCGCTCGGGCGCGGCGGAGCACGGGCAGGCGATCTGGACTCTGCTGACGCTCGAGCTGTTTCTGCGGCGCCACGGGTGGTAGGGCCGGGGATGCCATCAGCGCGCGCAGCAACGCGGTGGTAGCGTCGCATCCCTGGCGATTGCCTCTCTAGCGCCCGCCGTCTCACTCGTCTACAAGCGCTCCCCCAACCACGCCATATGGTCGGGGTATCCGCGCTATACCGAGTACCTGGGTGGACTCGTGCGCGCGCGTCGAATCGCTCCGACGCTCCGCCCGCGGGGCCTGGTCGACCTTGTCGAGAAGCGGCTTGACATCGATGGAGTCGACCGCGAGCGCCTCGGCGTCGACCTGAGCGCCGCCCGGCGCCTGGTGCTTGGTAGAGGCGAGCTGGTCCATCTGCTTTACGGAGAGCGCGACCACTTCTACGCCGGCCGGTTCCAGCAGATCGGTCACCGGCGCGGCAATCGTTTGCTTGCCACCTCCATTGGCCCCCGGCAGTGCTCGATCGCCGTCACGCGGCGGACTCGATCGTGTTCGAGCACATCGACGCGGGGGTGGCGCTCGGCACTCAGCTGGCTCGCCATCTGAGCGGCATCATCGGGTCCACGAAGGTCTTTTGTGCCTCCCACGGCATCGACACCCGGGCTTGGCACCCGGCCGGCTCGCAGCGGGCGCCGACGCCGACATGCGCGTTCGTGGGGTCCATGTGCCGAGATTTCTCTGTGCTCGCGGACGTCATCAGGCTGGTTGTGAGCGAGAACCCCTCGGTCCGCTTCGAGATCGTGACCAACGGCGAGCGCGCCGAGTCTCTACGAGCCCTGCCCAACGTGCGCGCCCACCCTCGGATTCCGGACTCGGAGCTTCGCTCCCTTTACCAGCGAGCCTGGGTCCATCTGCTCCCGTTGACCGACGCCCTCGCCTGCAACGCGTTGCTCGAAGGCATGGCGAGCGGTCTGCCAACCATCACCACCGCCGTCGGCGACATGCTCGACTACACGACGGATCGGGGCGCGATCTGCGTCTCGCCCGGCGACGCGAGCGCCATGGCAGAGGCGGTGCTCAGCTTGATCGACGATCCTCGGCGTCGGGAAAGGCTCGGACGTGCCGCCCGCGAGGTCGCAGAGACCCTCGAGATCGCTGCGCGCCAGCACGCCGACATCTACCGCAAGCTCGCGACTCGCAGCCGCGGGCGCGTCCGAGCGTGAGCTGATGACGCCGAAGGTGTCCGTAGTCATCCCGACGATGAATCGCGCCCGGTTCTTGGGCGAAGGCTTGAGTTCCGTTCTCTCGCAGGACGTTCCTGTCGAGGTGATCGTCGTCCGAGACGCCAATGACACGGAGGCTGAGCAGCGGTGCCTCTCCAGTGCCATTGCGGCGGCGCGTCGCGCTTCCATCTGCCAGTGCGCGCAGCTGCGCCACGTCAATTGCGTTGGGTATTACCGCGAAATCCCGGCCAAAGCCGAGTTCATGTCCAAGGTGCTCACCGACCGCTTCACTGACGGCGATACGAGCATCCATCGCCGACGCGACTCCCCAGGCGTCAATTCGCCGGCGCACTCGCAAGAACGTCGTCGTAGCCGGATGCGTCTGGTAGTCCGTGTTCTGGAGCGTGGTTACCATCGGCAGCCTATGGACACTTCCGACAGTCGCGGGTATGCGGTGGGTTTGGCGCACAGGGTCACACTGAGCGCGCTAATTCAGCAGGGGCGCGAGCACGGCCCAGTTGCGCTCGTGATCGCGCCCCAGCGTCGCGCGCCAGACCTGGGCCCGCGCGAGGCCGGCGGCGCAGCAGACGGTGCGCGTCGAAGCGACGCCGAGCTTGCCGATGAC
>Ga0302325_10002272_pt1 | contig 46816 bp, 36 predicted proteins | sample Palsa_T0_2_FD_201948 | JGI IMG/M metagenome (GOLD analysis project Ga0302325, IMG submission 201948) | Peat permafrost microbial communities from Stordalen Mire near Abisko, Sweden - Palsa_T0_2 | ecosystem: Environmental > Terrestrial > Soil > Palsa > Peat permafrost | place: Sweden: Abisko...
CGCGGCTTCCATCCGGCATTCGATCGTGGCCATGAAGGCCGTGGCGGGGATGGCCAATCCGCTGCTCGAGGCTTGCCTGGTGCGCACCGGAACGCGCATCGCCTTCCGCCACCTCGGCGCCGTGGTAGATCCCATTCGCCGCCAGTTGCTGTTCGACTTCGAGCGCCTTGAGCAAATGGGCCGGCAGAATCGCTGGGGCAGCTCTGGGAGCCCGTCGGCGGGATTCGAACCGGAGCCGTTGCGCCGCCCTGGCAGCGGAGGCCTGCGCAATGTGCAGGACCAGTTCCTGGCCGCCGTGCAGGCCGAGGAGGCAGGGGAAAAGCTGCGCGCCATCACTCTCTACAACGAGATATTGAAGCTCGATCCGAGCTACGCGGCGGCCTATATCAACCTGGGAACTATCCTCTTTCACCAGCGCAATTTCTTCCTGGCCGAGGAGCTCTACCGGCGCGCCACCGAGGTCGATGAAGGATACGTGCTCGCATTCTTCGACCTGGGGAACGTGCTGGACGAGCTGCAGCGGCCGGATGAATCCATTGCCGCATACCGGCGGGCGGTTGCGCTCTCTCCCCGCTATGCCGACGCCCACTACAACCTGGCCCTGGCCTACGAGCGCAAGGGCGAGCGCAGGCAGGCGCTGCGCCACTGGCAGGCCTATATCAAGCTTGACCAGTGCGGCCCCTGGGCCGAACACGCACGCAGCCAGATCCGCAAGCTCCTCAGCCAGGAAAAACTCTCCATCGCGGGGCGCGCAACGGGATTTATTCCGCCGGGGAAGGGAACGGCCGCTCTCGAGCTGTTGAATCAAACCTCCTGACCGACACCCGGACCGTGTGAAGAACGCCCGCCGCGGAGAAGACGGCTGGCGGCGGGCTCTGGCCTGTTTTTCCACCAAAAAGTTGAGATAGGGATGCAACCCCCGGCTCTCTATTGATTCTAAGCAAGTCAAGGAGAGATTATGTCACTCGGAAAAGTCCTTGCTTTGGCAGCACTGGGAGTTGCGCTGTCCAGTTCGGCGTCCCTGGGCCCGGCCCAGGTTGCCGTAGAAGTTGGAGTGGCTCCCGTTTGCCCCTACGGCTACTTCGACTACGCTCCGTACGATTGCGCGCCCTATGGCTACTATGGGCCCGACTGGTTTGTCGGCGGCCTGTTTATTGGAGCCGGCCCGTGGTTTCACGGCCACGCTGGTTTCTACGGGCACGTGGACAACCGATTTGACCCTCGTCACGGATACAACGGTCCGCTTCCGGGCCGCGGAGAGGCGCGCTTTAACCACTTCCACGCCAACGAAGCGCGCGATGGGCGCGGCAACGTGGGCAACGCCCCCCACGACGGAGGCGGAGAACACGCGCTGCCCGGATTCCGCGGTGGCGGCGGCGGCGGTCACCGGCGCTGAAGCACCATCCAATGCAGACAACCGACGAGAAGAGGCGCCCTGGGCGCCTTTTTTCGCTCTTGAGAGCACCCACCGGCATATGCCCAGCCCGTTTTGATACACTCCGATGCCGGAGGCATATCCCGTTTGGCCCATTCTGCGCATCCCCCACTTACTCAACTCTCCGAGGAGGAGAGCCTATTCTACGCAACGGTGAAGCAGTTCGCGGAAGAGACCATCGGGCCGCTCGTGAAGCAGATGGACGCGGACCAGCAATTCGCTTCGGGCCTGGTCAAGCAGCTCTTCGACCTTGGCCTGATGGGCATTGAGGTTCCCGAAAAGTTGGGAGGAGCCGAAGGCAGTTTTTTTGATGCCGTGCTGGCCATTGAAGCCATCTCCACCGTTGACCCTGCCGTTGCCGTGCTGGTGGATGTCCATAACACACTGGTTATTAATGCTCTACGCCGCTGGGCAACTTCGGAACAACAGAAGCAATGGCTGCCTCGGCTGGCCTCAGACACAGTGGGCGCTTACGCGCTGAGCGAGGCTGCTTCTGGGTCAGATGCGTTTGCCTTGCAAACACGCGGCGAGCGCGTCTCGGGCGGATACAGGCTGAATGGGCGCAAGCTGTGGATTTCCAACGCCCGCGAGGCTGGGCTGTTCGTTGTGTTTGCCACGCTTGATCCGGCGGCGGGCTACAAGGGCATCACTGCATTTCTTGTAGAAAAGGGCACGCCGGGTTTTACAGTCGGCCGCAAGGAAGACAAGCTGGGCATTCGAGCCAGCAGCACCTGCGAATTGATCTTCGATAACTGCGAAGTTATGGAGACAAATCTGCTAGGTGAACCGGGCAAAGGCTACAAGATCGCCATCGAGACGCTGAACGAGGGCCGCATAGGGATTGGAGCGCAGATGCTTGGGCTGGCGGAGGGCGCATGGGGTCACGCGGTGCGCTATGCCAAGGAACGGAAGCAGTTCGGCAAGGCGATTGCCGATTTCCAGGCGGTGCAGTTCACACTGGCCGAGATGGCGACCGACATCGAGGCGGCCAGGCTGATGGTCTACAACGCGGCGCGGCTGAAAGATGTGGGGCAGCCGTATCTGCGCGAGGCAGCCATGACCAAGCTGTTTGCGTCGCAAGTGGCCGAGCGGGTGGCCAGCCAGTGCGTGGAGATTTTTGGCGGGAACGGCTTTGTGCGCGATTATCCGGCGGAGAAGTATTATCGCGATGCCAAGGTGGGCAAGATTTACGAGGGGACTTCGAATATGCAACTCGCGACGATTGCGAAGTCGGTGCTCTCCTGATCCTAACAATTGACGGAACCGAGTAGCCCAGCCAACCGTCCTACCTGGCGGTCGTTGTTATCATTGCATTCTTGGGCCTGAATCTCAGCCTCGATCCCATATCGGTGACGCCAAAACGTCCCGCGGCCATACGCACCGTAGTCGAGGCCCGGTTGCTGTTTCCCGGTGTCACCAGCCGCGGGCGGGTCGCGGTAGGAAATGGCTGTGAGTAGGACGATGGGACTGGCAGGCTGCTCAAATCCACGAGGGATACTCCTGCGGTTGTGATCACGAGGAGCTCGTTTGTTCCTTCCGCCACGACCACTGGGTCATAGACGGGCGCAGGCGCTTGCGGAATCTGGATTCTGTATAAAAGTCGGCCTGTATTTCTGGCCAGCAAATCGATCCCGTCTGTCAACGGCTGGAAGAGAATGCCGCCGTCCTGGTTCAGCTTGGACGGAGTGACACCGGTTGCGTACCACAGTTCCCAATCAAAGTATGCCGTGTCGTCTTCAACGTTGAGGAACTCGTCGGTGAACTGGGTATCGAGTTCGAGCGTCCCTCCATCGCCGGAGATCGCGAGGTCAGTGAAGTCATCGCTCATAGAGGCGAAGGGTACCGTGTAACCCACATTCGTTGATGTGTCGTACCACCAGTAACCCAGATACACGCGGCTTCCGTCAGGGCTCAGCAGCACTCGGTCGAACTGATCAGCTTCTGTCCCACCACTGCTTACAGTACCAACGTCGACTATGGTCCCCTGGGCCGTGTTGAGTTCATGGAAGAGCGGAGCGCCTAGGCATCCGAGACACTCCGCAGCGAAGTAGACCATACCGCTGTTTGTGACTGCGAGGCCTGAAGGCTGGAACTTGGAGGAGAATCCATCGATGTCCAAGGACATGGGAAATCTTTGCGCACTCGACGGAGCACTTGGATTCAATACGTAAATGGCCTGTCCGCCGTAATCGGAAACCGCAAGCTTGGAACCATCGGGCGACTCGGAAATGGCCATCAACTGGGAATTGCCGCTGACACCAGGCAGAGTAATCGGCGCTTGCCATTGTCCGCTGACCGTCGAAAGGACCTGTACTTTCGATCGATCCGCAAAATAGTACAGATTCCTGCCGGCATCATAGATGCCGGACTGCAGGTGAGCGGTGAGCGGGTACGATGTTGAGGCTGCAGTGTAGTTAAAAGCACCCTTCGCTGTGGCTGTGCCTGACGGGGTGGTTACGGTAACATCAACTGCGCTCCCAGCTATTCCAGGTGGGATCGTGAACCGAACTGCGTTCGTTGGGAAGGAATTGGTGAGCGTATTGTTCCAATCTTCATAAGGATCGTCGTATACAGCAGCAACGGTAGCAGATTCTCCGCCTATCGATATCTGGATTCCGGGACCGGAGTTGCCGAACCCATAGCCCACAATCGTGCCCGTCTGTCCGCCTTCCGCCGTCGATCCATTAGGAACGACTTCGAGGATCGTGGGCCCATAGCTGAACGCTTCGGGCAAAGTGGCTGTTGCTCCGTCGCTCAACACGACCGTCAGATCGACGGGACCAGCGAAGCTACTGGGCGGAGTTGTCACTCCCCAATCGGACACATCGAACCCCGGAACGTTGCCGACATAGTATTGAGTCGGGGTTGCATTGCTAGTCGTCAGTGGTCCGAATGCGTTCGCGATTTGGGTGCCTCCGCTTAAGGGGCCTGTGGCGATGGCCGGATCACTCGCGGTAAGGACCGTTGGTTGAGTGGCGTCGATTGACGAGCCATCGAGAAATTGAACTCCGTGAGCAGCGGGACCGACGATTAACCCGGTAGGGTCGATCGCGCCGATGGTGTTGTCGAACGGGAAGGAGTCGGGAAGCCAACCTGTCTGATTGAGGCTTGCTGTACTGAAAGCCCCGCTGACGGTGCCTGAGTTATCCATGAGAAACAGTGTTTTCCCATCCTGGCTTACTACCCCGCTGGAAGCACCACCTGGAAGCTTGTCGTAACCGCCGTCTCCGATATTCTGTGCCAGCAACTGGACGGTCTTTGCGTCGAATTCCGCAATCCCATTCACGTTGGTGGTCACGATGAACTTCGTTCCATCGGGTGTTGGAATAATCTGATAGATATCGAATCCGCTTCCTGGCAGAACTCCATAGGTTTCAAGTTGTGCAATCGGGTCATATGAGCAGGCTTCTCCCGCGAAAGTTAACAGCCGAGTTCGGTCGCCGCTGACCGCAATTGCGCCGCCGCTCGCGCTCCCGAAATATTGGCTGCAGATTCCCCATTGGCCCGCCCCGGTATCCATGGCGTTCGTAACGGGATTCCAGACAACCGCCAATCCATCCCCATAGGTGCTTTCATTTGGAATCCATCCTGCGCCTTGCAGTGCTAATCGGCCATCAGACAGGACAAATACTGAACTTGCCGCAAAGCCTTTTGGGCCAATGGACGCGGAGGGATACCTGCTTGTGACGCTCAATGTGGACGTGTCGATCTGATAGACATCTCCAATTAGAGTCGCTGCGTACAGGCTCCCGTTGTAAGGCGATATATCGATTCCCCAAGGTTGGGGGACAACGATTTGGCCTGTTTGCAACTGGGTTGCGGCGTCGAAGACATTGATCTCATTCGCATACGGATTGCTGACGAAGAACTGACGGTGCACCTCATCATATGTTGTGAATTGTTTGGTGGGTTGGAGGGTTTCCGTCAGTGCGATGGCGTTAAAGTAGTTGTCGGTCCGCAGAAATCGAGTGCGAATGGGTGCGTGGGCTGCGGTGACGGGAGCAACGACGTCGATGGTTACTTGTGTGCTATGGCTCAGGGAGCCGTCTGTTCCCTGAAATGTGATTGAAGCAGAAGTCGGCCTGACCGATGCTGCCGCCGTGATCACTATTTGCTCGCTGCTCCCCACAGCTACGCTGGATGTGGAGGGCGACGCTGTAACTCCTGCAGGCAGTCCAGAGACGGAGATGCTGACATTCCCGCTGAGGGGATTGAGGAGATAGACCTGATTGATTGAAAGCGCTACGCTAAGGCTGGTTCCGGGCGCGAGCGCCGGGGTTGGACTCGTAACAGAGAGAGAGAAGTCCCCGGTAGGCGAACTGCCCCCTGAGCCACCGCCGCCGCACGCTGCCAAGACTAAGTCCACACTGACGAAGGCGGCCAAACACCTGGCTCGAATGCGCACGCGAAGCCTCCAACTCTTGGACATGCGAACATTCCAAGTTGCATCTGAAAACAGAGCCATGCTACCACACGCCACCGCGCTACCGAGTTAGCCTCGTTGTGGTTGAGATTTCTAGATTGCAAAGTGTGGATTCTGCAGTCGGATCGGAAGTCTCACGGCGTCAAGAAAGCAGAGAACGGACCGTTGAATGCACCCCCAACGTTCGATTCGTGGCTTCAGCGGCCGGGCCTCGCATTCCCTCAGGGGCTGAAGCACAGAATTTCTAGCCGATTTTGGCACGACTCAAGTCGTGCCCTGAAACAAAGCAGGGCGCTAAAACACGCCTTACAGCTTCTGCGTGCGCTGCACGGCGCGAACGCCGGCTACGCGGCGGAGGGCGAGGACCATGCGGTTCAGGTGATGCACGTCCTCGGCTTCCGCCACAAACTCGACGATGGCCTCTTCGCCCTCTTTGTGATGGATCTCAACGCCGCGGATGTTGGTGTTGTCTTCGGAGACGACGGCGGTCAGCTCCTTTAGCATTCCGGTGCGGTCGTCGCAGAAGACGGTGATCTTGACCGGGTAGCGCTGCGGACTGTTGGCCGACTGATCGCCTACCCGGGACCACTCGACAGCGATGCGGCGGTCGCTTTCGTAGAGAAGATTCTGCACGTTGGGACAACTGCGCGCGTGTACGGCTACGCCCTTGCCGCGGGTGACGTAGCCGATGATTTCTTCGCCGCGAATGGGGTTGCAACAGCGCGCGCGGTAGACGAGCAGATCGTTCTGGCCCTCCACCTGGAGAGAGTCGGAGCCGGTGAGGTGCAGCTTTCTGACTGCGTCCGACATTCCCGGCTCGCCGCCCGCGCCTGGCTTGGTTTCGGGAGCTGTCTCTGCATCGCCTTGCGTCAAAAGAGCAGGCGCCAGCTTGCTTAGAATCTGGTGCGCGGTGTGCTTGCCCTGGCCGAGCGTGGCCAGCAGGTCTGCAGCCGTGGCCACGCCGTATTCCTTGGCGATGCGGCCCAGGTCCTGGTCGTCGATCTGGCTCATGGGCACTTTGAATTTGCGCGCTTCAGTGGCCAGCAGCTTGCGGCCGATCTCGACGGCGCGGCGGCGCTGGTCCTCGTTGAGCCAGTGCTTGATCTTGTTGCGGGCGCGCGGGCTCTTGACGAAGGTAAGCCAGTCGCGGCTGGGCTTGTGATCCTTCTGCGTGACGATTTCAACAATGTCCCCGGTGCGCAGCTTGGTGCGCAGAGGAACCATGCGGCCATTCACCTTGGCGCCTACGCAGGTGTGGCCCACCTCGGTGTGAATGGTGTACGCGAAATCGACCGGCGTTCCGTCGGCAGGGACGACCACCACCTTCCCCTTGGGCGTGAAGGTATAGACCTCGTCGGGATAGAGGTCCATCTTCAAGCTGGAGAGGAATTCATTGGGATCGGTCATCTCCTTCTGCCACTCGACAAGCTGGCGAATCCAATTCAGCCGCTCTTCGTCGCGCGCCGTCACGGAACCGTCGCCGGCCTTGTACTTCCAGTGGGCAGCAATACCTTCTTCGGCAATGCGGTGCATGTCTTCAGTGCGGATCTGCACTTCGAACTGATGGCCGCTGGCGCCCATGACCGTGGTGTGCAGGGATTGGTAGCGATTGGCGCGGGGTATGGCGATGAAGTCCTTGATGCGGCCAGGGACGGGCCGCCACAGGGTGTGGATGAGACCGAAGACGGCGTAGCAGGAGGCCACGTCCTGGGTGATGACGCGAACGGCAAGCAGATCGTAGACCTGGTCGAAGGAGACCTTGGTGCGCTCGATCTTTTGAAACATGGAGTAGAGCCGCTTGATGCGCCACTCGACACGCGCCTCGATGTTGTTTTCGCGCAACTGCTCAACCAGGGCATCCTCAACGCTGCGCAGGAACTGCTCGCCCTCAACGCGGCGGGCCTCGACGGCCGCCGCCAGCTTCTCGTAGCTCACCGGGTCGGTGTAGCGGAAAGCCAGGTCTTCAAGCTCGCCGCGCACCTTGCCCATGCCTAACCGGTGAGCGAGCGGCGCGTAGATCTCCTGCGTCTCGCGGGCAATAGCCTCCTGTCGATCGGGCTTCAAATGCTCGAGTGTGCGCATATTGTGCAGGCGATCGGCCAGCTTGATCAGCACGACGCGCACGTCGGAGACCATGGCCAGCAGCATCTTGCGCACGTTCTCGGCCTGGCGGTCTTCGCGGTTGGCAAACTGGATCTTGTCGATCTTGGTGACGCCCTCAACGATGTGCGCCACCTGTTCGCCGAAACCGGCCGCAATTTCCTCGTTGGTTGCGGGCGTGTCTTCAACCGAATCGTGCAGCAGGCCGGCGGCGATGGCGGTCGCGTCCATCTTCATCTCCGCCAGCACTTCGGCTACTTCGAGCGGATGAACTATGTACGGCTCGCCGGAAGCACGCATCTGTCCTTCATGGTGCTGCACGCAGAACTCCCAGGCCTTGCGGATGAGGGAGACATCTTCGCTGGGGCGGTTGGCCTGGACGTGACGGAGGAGGGCTTCAAAACGCTGGTCAATCGATGGCTGGGCTTGGCGCTGCTGGGAGGCCGATTGAGAATCGGGCGCAAGTTGCGGCGCTTCCCCTTGTGCGGATGGGGGCGCGCCAGGAACATCCTCCGGTATGGCTTGCCGGACACTCGCCATGCTTCATTATAGGCCGGGGTCGTTCGATGCGCACTTTTGCACCCCTGCGCGGTGAAGGCCCGGCAAACTGCATCGGAAATCCCGTTGCCGCGCGCAAACCGGTTGCAATTTGATTTATTCGATAAAACTGTTAGTTTGAATTACCGAATGCTCTAACTTCCGAACCTTCGAATCGTAACTTTTAGTTAGTCGTTCTTGATGGAATATAAGTAATTTGAGTTACTTTGCAGTTATAAAGTTAAGCCGGTAAATAGACTCATCGTCCTGGCCGAACCAGATGTCCGGCCTTGAATCTAATTCACACGGGCGATTCACCCAAAATATGCGGCTTATGCAGTGAAATCATAGCCTTTCCTGCATTGGTACGTCGGTGCTGAAAGCGCGCCTGCGTTGTGCTTGCCATCACATCGCGCATATACCAAAGAAGGAGTAAAGTTCCCTTCGGACTAGAGGTCCAGAACCGAGGAAGTTATGCTGAAACATCTATTAGTCGTAGCCTCAATCGCGACACTTGCGGTGGGCATGAGCTATGCGGATCAATCCACTTCGAAGGTGACTATTCCCGTGACCAAAACTCCCGCAACCAGCGGCAGGCAGATGTATGCTAACTATTGCGCGCCATGTCATGGCACGGATGGCAAAGGTCAAGGGCCCGTCGCATCCGCTTTGAAGACGCCGCCCCCCGATCTGACGCTGTTGAGCAGAACGAATCATGGAAAATTCCCCGATACGCACATCGTTTCCGTGCTGCAGTATGGCATGGAGATTCCGTCGCACGGCACTTCGCAGATGCCCGTATGGGGACCGATCCTTGGTAATATGAACCAGACCAACCCCCAGGACAGGCTGCTCAGAATCAGCAATTTGAGCCGCTACCTGGAAAGCATCCAAATGAAGTAGGGGCCGGCGGCCCATTCGCTCCCGGTCAACGGGAGCAAATGATGAAGCCGCGCAACCTCAACTCCGTTTCGAGTCAAAAGGCGCCTAAGGCTCCCACGCCGAAGGCGCCTTTTGAGCGGACTCACAAAAGGGCTGCCCCGGCCCTGCGGTCAGAACGCAGCCCCGGAGCGCTGGTCAACCGGCGCGCCGCGGACCGGCTTCGAAGCGGCCATCTGTGGGTATACTCGTCCGATATCGAGTCGATCGAACTGCTCGATGCGGACAACCCGCCCGCGTTGCTGCCCGTCGCCGACTCGCGCGGCCTGCTGCTCGGCACCGCACTCTACAGCCCGTCTTCGCAAATTGCCCTGCGGATTGTTTCGCGGGAAGCTATTGACGAAGCTGCGTGGCTGGACTTGCTGGCGGAGCGCTTGCGCCGAGCCGTATCGCGGCGCAAATCCATGCTTAGCGACACGACCGACGCCTGCCGGCTGTGCTTCAGCGAGGCCGACGAACTGCCGGGGCTGATCGCCGACAAGTACGGCAACCTGGTAATTTTTCAGTTCCTGGCGAAGGGACTGGATTCGGCCGCGGTCCGCGAGACCTGTGTGCGCGTGGTCCGTGAGGAGCTTGAACTCGATGTAATTCTCGAGCGGCCTGATCCGCGCATGCGCGAGTTGGAGGGCCTGAGCGCGCCCAATCTGGAGCCGCTGTTTGTCGCCGACGGTATGGCTTCTGCTTCTGCAACCGACTTCCGCCTCAATGGGCTCAAATTTCACTACGACGCCAATGCAGGGCAGAAGACCGGGGCTTTTCTAGACCAGCGAGACAACTATGCCGCCGCGCAGCAGTGGGCGCAGACGCTCGGCGTGGCGAATCGCGCGAACGGGGGCCGGGCGCTGGACGTTTGCTGCTACCAGGGCGGGTTTGCGCTGCATCTGGCCCAGGTCTGCGGCCATGTCACGGGGATCGACGCCTCCCGAGCCTCGCTCGAAGTGGCAGAGCGGAACTTCGAGGCAAATCGCGACCGGATGAAGGCGGAAGTGGATTGGGTGGAGGGCGATGCATTTCAGATTTTGCGCGACTGGTCGGAGGCGGGCGAGAAATTCGACACAATCGTTCTTGATCCGCCTGCATTTGCCAAAACGAAAAGAGCAGTCGAGGGTGCTCTGCGCGGCTACAAGGAGCTGAACCTGCGCGCCCTTAAGATGCTGCAGCCCGGCGGTCTGCTGGTGACCTGCTCCTGCTCGCATCACGTGGGATGGGCAGAGCTTGAGGCAGCCGTGGCGTCAGCCGCAGTGGACGCTGGACGGCGCGTGCGCCTGCTGGAGCGCCGCTGCGCTGCGCTTGACCATCCAGTGGTGCTGAATCTGCCGGAGACCGAATACCTGAAGTGCCTGGTGCTACAGGCGGAATAAGTTACTGCGCTCGCGAACCACGCCCCGCGGCGTCTATTTCCAACAGAACCGCTCCTATCCCCAAACAACTGGAGACAGACCTGATGAATTGTAAGAGGCCAACTTCGCTGCTTCTGGCGTGCCTATTCGTGCATGCGTTTCAATCTCAACCGGCTCTTGCGACTCCCCACCACGAAGATACAGCAGCGACAAATGGACAAGAGACGCCGCAAATCTTCGCTCCCGGCGTGATCTCCGGACCTGCGAACGATGGCCCACCCACATTTTCGCCCGATGGCAACACCATCTTCTTCACGCGCACCAACGGGAGCTGGGGCGCTATTCTTGAGTCGCACAAAGTAAATGGGGAGTGGTCCCATCCAACGCTGGCGCCATTCTCTGGCGAATGGCCGGACACGGCACCGGCCATGTCTTCTGACGGCTCATATCTCATCTTTGAATCGAAACGCCCTGTGGTTCCGTTGACAGATCGCCCCAAGGGGGGACAGCCCATTCCGGGTGTAGTGTCCAACCTTTGGCGCGTAGACCGCTCTGGCGGCGGCTGGAGCAAGCCTATGCGCCTGCCGGATACGGTCAACATCGGCAAGAACATCTGGAAGCCGAGCATCGCCGGCAGCGGCACAGTGTACTTCGTCTCCATCGACGACAAGGGCGGGAAGCGGCTGTTTTCATCGACGTACAAGAGCGGCGCCTACCAGCAGGCACAGCCCCTTTCGTTCAGCGCAGGTAACACCCTGGATGTCGATCCGGAGATTGCTCCAGACGAATCGTTCTTGGTGTTTGTGAGCGCTGGAAGACTGCCCGGCAACACACTGGATCATTTGTTCATCGTCGCCAGACAAGGTGAGGGATGGGGACCGGTTCTGCCGATACGCTATGCAGGCGATGACAAGCCCGGCTTCAGCACCGACGACGAGCCGCACCTGGGTCTGGATCAACGCACCGTCTACTTCAGCAGCGACCGCTCTTTTTCAGCACATTATCCGCGGACTCCGGCGGAAGCTCAAGAGGATTTCAAGCGAATGGACAGTTGGGGCTGGTTTGGCGGATACGCCAACGTATGGTCGATCCCCCTGGAGCCCTATCTTGAGCAAGCGAAGGCCGCGGCAAAAGGAAGGTCCTGAAGAGCCCCCGCTCCTGCCGCAGCACGCTGCAGCCCTAGGCGCGGGCGATCTGTTGTCTGCCACTGCCGTTCGGCCACAACCGTCGCAACCACCCGAACCAGCGACCCCCTGCCACCGGAGTGGCATCCTGATCGTTCTCCGATGGCTCGGTACGCAACTGCGCCAGCGTGTCTTTGACCAGCGCCCGCAGAGACTCAGCTTCAAAAGTGCAGGAGCGCAAATAGGCTGACATCGTGAGTCCGGCCTCGGCGGCGCGTGTACGCAGTTGCGCGCACTCAGCTTTGCTCATCCTGATGGTAATGCTGGCGGATTTCAGATTCCGATCGAATGCCGGCAACGCTTCCACAACCGGTTCGCGATCTTCTGCGCTGACTGCAAATGTTGCTTCCACAATTGCGGGTCGCTCACCTGCGTTCAGGTCCGGCAGCACCTCGAAGATGCTGACGGTCTCGGCTTCCGCCTGGGCGAGCTGGGTGAGGGCGCGATCGCTTGCTTCAGGGGCTCTGTAACGCGCGTGGGCGCGCAAGGCGCGCTCATAGCTGAGGGTCGCCACATCGTCTTCAAGGCCATCCAGGTCTCGGGCCGGCGGACGTTTTTGTCCAGGCTCGACGAACGCGGCCAGCATCCCCGCAAAGTTGGGGGAGGGCGTCGGGGATGCGGCCGGCTGCTGCATGGGTTGGAGCATAACCGCGCGGCAGCCCGGTGCGTGAGGAATTCCCCCCGAAGCAAGGCCCTGCTGGTTCTGGATGAGGAAAGCTGCGACCCGAGTTCCCGAATCGGAATTCGGTGATTCACTTAGCCTGCGCTGCCGCAGGGCTCAAGTCGATCGAGGTTTCGGACTCGGCGTGAAGGCGGATCCAGACGATCAGCGTGGATCTGTCCAGCGTGCTCACCAGCCCGAAGCGGGCATCGCTGCCCCACGCCACCGGCTTTCCATCAACCGCCAGTAAAGGCGTTGCCTCGCCCCAGTTCTCAACCACAATGGCTGGATTCAGAAGCGGCGAATCTGCGTCTGCATTGAAGTTCAAGCGAATTGGCGTTGAATCAGCAGAGACTTCTCTCAAGACAAACGCCCTCTGGGACGGATCGTAACCCCGGTTCTCGAATCCACTGCCGGCAACCGTCATCTTTGGCGGCGATGCCCACGAGCGCGCCAGCACGGCCAATTCCGCGGCCGGACGATTCGTCAGTCCATCGAGCATGATCTTGGTGATCGAATCCGCGGTCCGCTGCCAGGGCTGGCCCTCGATGTGGGAGAGCGAAGAGTGCGAGGGCCTGTCGGAAGCGACGGCGGAGATGCCACTGGACTTGACCTGCGCAACTGGCCAGTGATTCCACCACTCGAAGATCGAATATGTCTTCTCGTCCTGGTAGACCGAAATCAGCGGACGGTCAGGCAGGACGATTTGAAACGGCTTCCACTCCGATTTGAGATTGACGGACTGGATATTCGCGCCCTCCGGCTGCGCAATTGCCGTGGGCGGATGCAGCCAGGAATAGATGTGCGTCTCGCCTTTCATATTCACGAAGGTCAGCGCGTCGGTTTGGATATTGTCTTCAGGTCGCGTGCCTGCCTGGTTGATGACGATGGTCTCCTGAAATTCCGGAGTGACTTTCAGATTGGACGACCACGCCACCGTCTTTCGCGCTGCGACCTCATCTGGATAGACGGTGTAATAGTCGTCGGCCGAATCGGTCCAGCCGGTGAGCGGATCGGGGTTGGCACAGGCGTAATTCTCCACCTCGCACTGTCCGTAGCGAACATGAATCACTGCGCGGGCCGGCGTGTTCTCAAGAATGCGCACATGCGCGTAGCGATTCTGCTTATCCGACATGGGCTCGCAGTCCTCGCCGCCGGGGCAATTCGCCGCGCCCCAGGTCTCAACAAACTCATCGGTGTACCACTTGCTGTTTTCCGTGACCCACGCTGGAACGTAATTGGTTCCTTGCCACGAAACGAGACGGACGGGGGCGTCGTCGAAGCGGACTACGACGTCGGAGTCGCGGCCCACGCGGCGCGCGGCATCCCATAACTCGTCGTACTTCAACGTTGCATAATACGCGCCAAAGGGGCCCGTTCCCGCAGGACCAGCGGGCAGCTTGGGATAGGGCAGCACATCTCCCTGGGGAGCCTGAAAGCGGCCGTATTCGGCCTCCATCTGCTGTGGAGACAGCGCCTGATTGAAGATGTTCAGCTCGTCCAGAATTCCATCGAACGAAAACGACACTGCGTATTTTGGATGGAGCCAATGCGCAGGCAGCATGGGATAACGGGCGCGCCCGACCAGCAGGTCCTCGCCTGCAGCGGAGGCAAAGCTCCCCGTCGCGCTTCTGCTTTCCGCGGGTTTCCCATCCACAAACAGGGTCATGCCGGTGGATTCGCTGAGGGTCGCGGCGACATGCACCCATCTCTTCAGCGGCAACGGCCTTGCGGTTGTCAGCACTTGCCAGACTCCGCCAATTTCGGCTTGCAATCCCAGGTGGCCGAAGGAGTCGATGCCGAAAAAGAATCCCGCTTTTTCTTCTTTTCGCTGATCGCAAATCGGCGCCCAGTTCCATGGATATGCGTCGATTGCAACCCATGCTTCGATGGTGAAGGCGGGAGCAAGGCCGGGCAGCATTGAGCCTTTTACCGCGACTCCCGAAGTTTCTCCGTCAAGCCGCAATGCATTGCCGTGGACGCCTGTGACGTGGAGATAAACGCCGGAGATCACCCCATCCGCGTGGTGGATTTGCTCCGCGGCTTCGTCGCCGTCGCTCTCGTCAAAGTGCCAGGACAACGCCGGAGCCGGGGCCTGCGCCGAAGCATGGGCGGCAAGCGCCAGCACGGCCACAGAAAGGACCGCTGCGGCAACGCTTCTTTTCGTCGAGGTCGAGGCCGGCTTTGCTGGAGGCATGATATCCAGCGAAGTGTACGGTGCGAAGATTGGCGGGTCAAGCGTAGCCCTGGAGTCTACTCAGCTTCGCCAGAGACACCGGCGATCAGTTCCCGGGGGCCTCGGCGGTCTCCGGATCGGGCATAATACGGCCCGGAAGGCGCAGCAGTTCGGTAATCGCTTCAGAGGCCAGCGGGCGGCAAAAAAGATAGCCCTGGCCGAATCGGCAGCCCAGTTGCCGTAGCAACCGGTATTGCTCACACGTCTCAATGCCTTCGGCAATCACGTCCATGCCCAACACGCGGGCCAGCTCGATGATGGTTCTGACGATCTGCAAGGGCTGATCGCCATCCGTCATGCGACCCACGAAGGAGCGATCGATCTTAAGCACGTCAAAGGGGCAGGAATGCAGGTGATTGAGCGAGCTGTAGCCGGTGCCAAAGTCGTCCATGAGCAAAGAGACGCCCAGGCGGCGGAGGCTGCCGAGCACTTCAAGGGCGATGCGCATGTTGGGAATCAGGCTGGACTCGGTCATTTCCAGTCCCAACTGCCGGCTGGAGAGGCCGAACTGAAGCAGCAGCGCCTCCACATGGTCGGCCAGCCCGTGGCGGGAGAACTGGCGGGCGGATAGGTTGACCAGAATTCGCATGGAGTTATTGCAGGCATCCTCCCGGCACCATTCTTGAATCTGCGAGCAGGCCTCGGAGAGGCCCCAGTCGCCGATCGGCAAAATCAACCCGCTTTCCTCTGCAAGCGGGATGAAGTCCATGGGCGGAATGAGACCCCTTTCGGGATGTTCCCAGCGGATGAGGGCCTCAAGACCGACGATCTTGCGCGTGGAGAGGTCGATTTCGGGTTGGTAGAAGAGCACAAACTGGCGCTTCTCCAACGCCACGCGCAGATCCTCTGTGCTCGGCCAGCAAGGGACCGCATCCACCCTTGGGCTCGGAGTGCGAACCCGCCGCGGGCCCGGTTTACCAAACACAATGCGCATGCGCCGCAGCTCCAATTGGCTGCCCACCATGTCGGCCAGGCTCTCCAGCATGCGCAGCTCGTCGGGCTCCATGCCCTGGCGGGGATGGCGGCAATAGATGGTCAACACACCGAGTATTTTGTTTTCGAACGAGCGAACCGGAACGCTGGCCAGAAAAGCGGTGTCAAGACGCCTGAGTTCCAGCAGCGAATCTCGCAGCCCTGGATGCTTGGACATATCTGAAATGATCACCGGCCCATCTTGGGCGAGCACCATATTGAAGATGGAGTTTTTTCGCGGAATCTCGCGCAGGGCCTGGCCGGCACTGGACTTGATCCATACCCGGCTCTCATCGGCAAACTTGAGCAGCACCGTGTCGGCCTGAAAGTAGTCGGCGCACAACCGGGTGATTGCGTCGTAGCTGGCCTCCGGCTCGGTATCGAGAATCCCGGTCGAAGCCAGGGCAGCCACTCGCGACACCTCCTGCTCGGGATCGATCTTGCGGGCCGCGAACTCTACATTAGCCATTTCCACTCCGGTCCGGCGATGCTTCCGCGGGCATACGCCCGTCAAACGGGAGCCGGCCAACTCCCGTATCTCGCTTATCGGAGGGTATTACCAAAGGCATGAGGTTACGCTAGAGGATTCCCGATGAGTACCTGCACCCCACACGTTTACGGATGAGCTGCACGAACGCCTGGGTGTCCCGTTTCCGTCCACAGAAACGTGAGCTGGTCGGCGTCGTCTTGCACCGCTTGGTCCACGCTCACACCGGCGGAATGGCCTCCGGCCAGGCTGTAATGCAGCAGGATGGGGCGGCCGCTGGTGGAAGCCGACTGCAGCAGCGGAGTCATCTTGCGCGCATGGAGCGGGTCGACGCGGGTGTCGCTGTCGCCAGTGAAGAACATGACAGCCGGATAGTCGGAGCGCAGCTTCACGTTTTGATAGGGAGAATACTTGAGCAGATAGGGAAACTGCTTCTCGTTCTCCGCCGAGCCGTACTCGGTGGTCCAGTAGTAGCCGACTTTGAACTTCTGATAGCGCAGCATGTCCAGCAGCGGATAGCCGCACCAGACCGCCGAGAAGAGCTCCGGCCGCTGGGTAATGGATGCGCCCATCAACAGGCCGCCGTTGGATCGGCCGGTGATGGCGAAGTGTTCCGGCGACGTGTACTTGTTGGCGATCAGGTATTCGGCCGCCGCAAACCAGTCGTCGAAGACGTTCTGCTTTTTCTCGAACATGCCAGCTTCGTGCCAGTTCTCGCCGTATTCGCCGCCGCCGCGCATGTTGGGCAGCGCAAACCATCCGCCCTGTTCAAGCCACCAACCGATGCGGGGGTTCCATTCCGGGAGTTCGCTGCTGTCAAAACCGCCGTATCCGGTCATCAGCAACCGCTCAGTCCCGTCCATCTTCAGGCCCTTCTTGCCGGCGATGAACATGGGAATCTGGGTTCCATCCTTGGACTTGAAAAACACCTGCTTCAGCTCATACTGGCTTGAGTCAAAGGGAATCTTCGGCTGGAAAAAGACCTCGCGCTTGCCGGTTGTGGTATCCAGCCGGTAGATGGTCCATGGCTTGATGAATGAGTCGAAGTAGAAATAGCCGTAGCGATCCGTTGCCCTGCCTATGACTTGAGAGCCGGTGCCGATTCCATCGTATTCAATCGTGCCGGCCGGCTTTCCATCCAGCGAGTAAACAGAAGTTTCTGTCTTAACGTCCTTGAGCCTGTTCACATAGATCTTTCCGCCTACGATCGACCACCCATCGATGACATCGGGACCTTCGGGAACGATAGTCTTCCACACATCGGGCATAATGCCCGGATCGGCCTTGAGGATTCTGCCTTTGGGTGAATGATAGTCGGTCTTCACATACCACGCGCCCTTGGCGTAGGTGGTCTCAAAGCGAGATTCGAGCCCCCAGACCAGCACCTCAAAGTGTGAGTCAGGCTTGGTCAGGTCGCGAAAGACAACATCTACGCGTTTAGCCGGAACACCCCTCGAAATCCCGATCTCCAGGTAGCGGCCATCGTCGGTCACTGTGCCCCCAAAGAGGTCGTTTGGGCCCAGCGGCTCGCCGCGGAACTCGTGGCCAAAGACCAATGCATCCTTGGAGTTGCGGGTACCTAGAATGTGCTGGTAAAGCAGTGTCCCTTGCTTGTCATTGCGCGCGTAGTAGAGGCTGGCGCCATCGGGGGCAAACTGGATGCTGAAGTAGCGGGCCGCCGGCAGCTCATCCTCCAGCGCCTTGCCCGTCGTTACGTTCAAGACTCGAACGCTGGTCTCGTCCGCCCCGCCCTGCTTCACAAAGTAAGCTGCCAGCGTCCCGTCGCGGGAAACATCCGCCAATCCAACCGAGGTATTCGTATCGCGGCTGAGCTTCGCAGGATCGATCAGACGCTCATCCTTCCCCGTCCAGCCGTGGCGTACATAGATTGAAGATTGTTGTTCGCCAGCCAGACGCCGGGAGAAAAAATAATTGTTGGCCCGCTCGATGGGCGCGCCGGTCTCCGATACATTCTCCAGGGCGTCCAGGTCCACCACTGCCTGGGGACGGATGCTTGCCTGCTTCAGATAGCGCGCGGTATAGGCGTTCTGGGCATCGATGAAGGCGCGGGTTTCCGGGCTAGCGGCGTCTTCCAGCCATCGGTAGCTGTCGGCGATTTTGGTTCCGAAATAGTCGTCGGAGACGGGAATTGCCTGCACGGCCGGCGGCGGGGGCAGAGTAATCCCTTCGCGCCCATTGATTGTCTGTCCCAGCGCACCTGCGCCAACGACGACCCAAAATACCAGCCCTAGCCCCAAGGTGCGATGCATGCGATTCCCTCCAGCGGACAGGATACACGGGAGCGGGATACGCGGGGGATAGTCTTGTTATGCCGGAATTGCAGGCCCTTGCGCGGGGTGGAGAACCTGGGTACCCATCGAATGTCACCGGCTCACAATCCGCGTCTCAACGGGATGTGTCCCCGATAAAATCAAGTCCAGTGTCTGGCTCGCTTCCAAACCAACCGCGCGCGCCTGCTGAGTCTCGCTGGGCTCACGGCATTCGGATATTGCGCCCCTCGCATGCGCACAGTGTATTTTCGGCCACCGTTGTGCTGATGGTGTCCACCTTCCTGTCGCGCATCATCGGGCTGGTGCGGGTGCAGTACATTGTCTGGCTATTTGGGCGCGGAACGGAAGCGGACGCGCTGAACGCCGCCTTTGTGCTGCCCGACATGATCTCCTACTTCCTGGTGGGCGGCGCGGCCTCAATCACATTTGTCACCATCCTCACGCGCTATCGCGATGCAGGGCGCGAGGCGGAGGGCGAGCGCTCGCTTTCGGTGATTCTGACGACGATGTATTTGGTTTTAGGCGCGGCGATTGTGCTGGCGGAGATCTTCGCCCCGTTGTACATCCACTGGTGGTTCCACGGATTCGACGCGGAGAAAGCGGCGCTGTGCGTGCGGCTTACGCGCATTCTGCTTCCCGCGCAGTTGTTCTTCTTTGCCGGCGGCGTTTTCGGCGCGGTGCTGCTGGTGCGCAAGCAGTTCAGCGTGCAGGCGGTGGCGCCGCTGATCTATGGGCTGGGGACTATCGTGGGCGGCCTGCTGCTCTTCAAGCGCATCGGAGTCTCTTCGCTGGCGATCGGGACGGTGGCGGGAGCTTTCGTGGGGCCGTTTTTGCTGAATTGGATCTTCGCGCGGCGCGTGGGGACGCGCTACCGGCCGATTCTCGACATCCACGACGAGGGCTTTCGCAATTGGGTGCGCCTGTCGCTTCCGCTGATGATCGGCGTTTCGCTGGTGACCGCGGATGGCTGGATCATTGCTCACTTTGCCTCGACAACCAGTGGGGCGGTCTCGCTAATGACCTATGCCAAGCAGCTTTTCTCCGCGCCCATGGCGGTACTGGCGCAGGCCGCGGGCGCAGCGTCCATGCCTTTTTTCGCTACGCTCTGGTCGCAGCAGCGGCGCTACGAGTTTGCCGTCAGCGTGGCGGAATCGGTCTCGCGAGTAGCCTCGCTGGGGCTGCTGGCGGCCTCGGGAATGGCTGCGCTGGCTGTGCCCCTGGTGGAACTGCTGTTCGTCGGCCGGCGCTTTTCCGCAGGCGACGCGCGCGAGTGCGCGGGCTACTTCGCGGTGTTTTGCGTCTCCATGTTCTTGTGGTCGGCGCAGGCGATTTATTCCCGCGCTTTTTATGCAGCGGGCAACACATTCGTTCCCATGGCGGCGGGGACGGCAATCACGCTGGTTTCGTGGCCCATTTACGCGGCTCTCTACCACTGGAATGGGGCCATCGGGCTGGCTATCGCGTCCGACATCGGCATCCTGCTGCAGACCGGGACGATTGCGGTGCTGCTGCATCGTCGGCGCATGGTCTCATTGGCCGGCCTGGACTTTGCTGAGATGGGCCGCTGTCTGACTGCCGGACTGGCTGCAGGCGGTGTGGTCTGGGCGGCCATTTGGGGATTGGTCAACCTGCCGATCCTTTGGCTGCACGCGCAGGCCCCCGCTCAGATCCGCTGGATTGATCTCAGCATTGTGGTCGTGGGTTGCGCACTCTGGCTGGTGATCGCCAAATGGGTTCTGGAAAGGACCGGCTCGGCGCTGCCCAAGGTGGCAATACAGCGGCTGGGACTGGGGTAGAGCAATCTACTCGTCCGCAAAACACACAAGCGCCCCTTCTTGATCAAGGGGCGCTTGGATGGGATTATGGCTACGCCGTTCTGACTGCGTCGGTAACCACAGGCGTTGGACCTGCCTGGGCGCCGGGCTTTATCTCGGGTTTGGCGTCGGGTTTGCGGATGTCGATGCCGCCCTTGAAGTAGGCGCCATCTTCAATGCTGATGCGGGACGCGGCTACGTCGCCCGAGAGCGAGCCCTCGGCGCGGATATCAACGCGGTCGGTGGCGGAGACATTGCCGCGCACCTTGCCCAGAACCACGATCTCGCGGGCGTTGATGTTGGCCGACACCTGGCCGTTGCGGCCGATGGTGACGCGGTTGCCGGGAAGGTTGACGCTGCCCTCGACTTTGCCATCGATGAAGAGCGACTCGGAGCCGTTGATCTCGCCTTTGATGAACAGGCCCTTGCCAATGGTGGCCTGGTCCCCGGTTGCAGCCGGAGATGGTGGGCGGGCAGGGGCTTCAAATGCCAGCGAGGAAGTTGGGGGAGCCGGACGCGAAGGCTCCGGGGTGGGATTCGGTGCGACTGGACCGGGCTGATTGGGTTTCCACATTGCGCTCAATTGAATTTCCTTTTCTGTCCTGATGGGACGGGGGCTGCCAAGGCAGGGACCACTACCGTGGACCCCAAAAAGTCTGAAGGTTCGGACCGCCGACCGAATTGCTTTCGGCGACCCCGTTGGCGGCCACTGATAGGATGCTAATCCTTCCCGGTCCGCCGAAACGCTGTCTGTGCGCTATTTTAAGACGGCGAGGCCCAAATCGCCCAATTCGTGCGGTCGGGATCACGTCCGGTGCCAACTGTGACAACAGTTTGGGGAGTCGACGGCTGACGCGCGGGGCACCTTGGGTTCGAGGTCTCCCACCCATGTCACGATCAAACTGTGACGTGGATGGGGCACCCGGCAGCGGCGATTGAGCTATGATTGAGGGTCCTCAAGAACAAGGAGCGCGACCGTATGGAGTCATCAGCTGTTGATCCAATAGTCAAGTACGGATGGATACTGGTACTCATTCTCATTTTGGTCTTGTACAAGGCGATCCTGCGCGCATTCTTCGGCACGGTCATCATCTCCAAGGACGAAATTGGAATCGTCAATAAGAAGTGGGTTCTGGTGGGCAAATACCGCACGTTGCCCGACGGCGCCATCGTCGCGTTGAACGGCGAAGCCGGACTGCAGGCCGACACACTCGCGCCAGGCATCCATTTCGGTCTCTGGGCGTGGCAATACCAGGTGAGCAAGGTGCCGTTCACCACCATCGACAAAACTCACATCGGCATCGTGGAAGCGCGCGATGGGCATGCTCTCTCCGGCGGACGCGTGCTGGCGAGAACGGTGGAGTGCAATTCGTTTCAGGATGCGCGCGGCTTCCTGACGCGGGGCGGCGAACGCGGCCCGCAGATCTCGATCATCCCTCCCGGCACTTATCGCATCAACACCGGGCTGTTCCAGGTTGCCGCGGCGGACGTGCTTGAAATCCCCGACAACATGGTGGGCGTGGTGACAACAAAAGACGGCAAGCCGCTGGCCACGGGCGAAATTGCGGGCAAGGAAGTTGCCGGCCACAACATGTTTCAGGACGCCGAGGCGTTTATCACCAACGGCGGACACAAGGGCCTGCAGGAGCAAGTGGTGCTGGCCGGCCGCTACTTCATCAATCCGCGCTTTGCGACCGTCGAGACCAAACCCATGACGGATGTTCCTATTGCCAACGTCGGCGTGGTCATCGCTTACGTAGGCGACGAAGGCAGGGATGTAACCGGCGACAGCTTCAAGCATGGCAACCTGGTGAGTCGCGGCCAAAAGGGCGTGTGGTTCGATCCGCTGGATCCGGGCAAATATCCCATCAATCCGTTCACGCACAAGGTGGAGCTGGTGCCCACGGCCAACATTGTTCTCAACTGGGCCACGGGCAAGAGCGAAGCGCACAAGCTGGATGAGAAGCTTTCAACGATCACGGTGCGCTCCTCTGACGGCTTCACGTTCAACTTGGACGTGAGCCAGATCATTCACATTCCGCGCAACGATGCGCCCAAGGTGATTGCGCGGTTTGGCACGATGGCGAACCTGGTGACGCAGGTGCTGGAGCCGACCATCGGCAATTACTTTCGCAACGCGGCGCAGACTTCGGACGTGATTGAGTTTCTGAAAAAACGGAGCGAACGGCAGTTGGAAGCCAAGACCGCAATCGCCGCGGCTCTTACTGAGTACAACGTGAACGCCATCGACACGCTGATCGGCGACATCACGCCGCCGGAAGCGCTGATGAAGACGCTCACCGACCGCAAGATTGCCGAGCAGGAGCAGGTGACCTACAAGACGCAGCAACTGGCCGAAGAGACGCGGAAAGACCTGCAGCAGGCGCGCGCGATGGCCGACACGCAGGCTCGCGTGGTCGATTCCGAGCGGAGCGTCACCATCTCAAAGTTCGGCGCCGAAGCGGCCATCGAAGGAGCCCGGGGGCAGGCGCAATCGAAGAAGATCAATGCGGAAGCCGATGCCAATGTGATCACGATCGTCGGCAATGCCGAAGCATCAAAGACGCTGGCCGTCGGAACCGCTGAGGCGGACGTCATCAAGCTGAAGATCGACTCGATGGAGTCCGGCAACTACGCGCTGGTGCAGGTGGTGCAGGCACTGGCCTCGAACAAAGTGCAGTTGGTTCCGCAGATCGTTGCCGGTGGCGGCGGCAGCGGCGGCCAGGGCGGCACGCTGGTGGATGTGCTGCTGGCCAATCTGATTCGCGATCACATGAAGCCAGACAACAATGCCTCCACCCCTCCCAAAGACCTGTCATCCTGAGCGACCATAGCGGAGCGGAGGGAGTCGAAGGATCTGCGGTTGTTCTTACCTCCCATCGCGAAGACGTAAGGATTTCCAGTCCTCGCAACCGGCCCTCGCCGATAGCGCTGTCAATGACCTACTCTTGATTTATGACAGACAGCGAGCTCCTAACGCGAATCGCGCGATCTGCCGGACAAAAGGCCGGATATAAGCAACTGGTGCGTGAGCTCTCGCTGGGCGGCGGCATGCAGCGGCGTCTGCTGCTGGAGCAACTGGCGCGGCTGACGGCGCGTGGTGCGCTGGTGAAGCTGGACCGCGAACAGTGGAGCATTCCGCGTGCAGTTTCCGGTGCGGGTGGCACACGGGAAAACCTTTCTGCGGGGCGGCTTGATCTGCATCGCGACGGCTACGGGTTTGTGCGGCCCAACGCGCGGCAGGCGGTTGGGCAAGACGATATATTCATTCCGCCGAACGAGATCAACGGCGCCATGCAGGGCGACCAGGTGCTCGTGGAGGTGGAACCGCCAAAGGCCGATGGACGGCGCATGGGGCGCATTGTGCGCGTGCTGGAGCGGCGCAATCCAACCGTGGTGGGAGTGTTTCATTACGCGCGGTCGGATCGAGCTCAAGGACATTCTGTAGTCCCTTTCGACGAGCGAATGACGCAACCCATTTTGATTCCGTTTGGGCAAGAGTTGCCCGCTGCAATTGAGGCTGCAACTCCTCATCGAGTGCTGGGCAGCGAAGCAACCGCCGCCGCAGTTCACGACGATCTCGAAGGCTTGGTTGTCGATGTGGAGATTACCAGTTGGCCTACGCCGACGCGGCCTCCGATTGGGCGCGTGATTGAAGTGCTCGGAGATCCCGACGACTTTGGCGTGGATGTGGAGATGATGATCCGAAAGCACCAGTTGCCGCGGGTGTTTCCGGAGAAGGTACTGGCGGAGGCCCGCAGCGTTGCTCATCTGGACCTGGACGAGGTTGCGAGCCGGCGCGACTTTCGCTCGCTCCCCATTGTGACGATTGATGGCGAGACGGCGCGGGATTTTGACGATGCAGTGCTGGTGACGCAGCGCGCTGACGGGGGCTACGAGTTGCAGGTGCATATCGCCGATGTGGCCGAATATGTGCGCGCAGGGACGGATCTCGATTTAGAAGCGCGGTTGCGAGGGACGAGCGTTTACTTTCCCGATCGCGCGATTCCGATGCTGCCGCAGGAGCTATCGACGGACATTTGCAGCCTGAGGCCGGGCGAAGACAGGCTCGTGCTGAGCTGCATCATGCAGCTTGACGCGGATGCGCGCATCGAGAGTTACGAGATTGTCGAAGGCGTGATTCGCTCGGCAGCGCGGATGACGTACACCGAGGTTCACGCAATTCTAGAAGGAGATGCGGAGACGCGCGCGCGTTACGCCGAGCTGGTGCCGAATTTCGAATTGATGCGCAAGCTGGCGGGCCTGATGAACAAGCGGCGTGAGGAACGGGGCAGCATCGATTTCGACCTGCCAGAGCCGGTGATCGAGTTTGATGAGCAGGGACAGATGCGGGGCGTGACCAAGTTCGAGCGCACCTGGGCCAACCGGCTGATTGAGGAATTCATGCTGGCAGCCAACGAGTGCGTGGCGACGTGGACTGAAGACTTGGGCGTGCCGTCGATTTATCGCATCCATGAAAAGCCGGAACCGCGGCGCGTGATCCAGTTCGAAGAGTTGGCTGCGGCCTTTGGCTACTCGCTGGGACTGGGCGCGCTGCCGGTGAAGCGGGTGCAAACGCGTGGCGAGCGAAGGGATGCACGCGGGCAAGGGCGCAATCCGCGCATGCATGAGGTCCCGGAGGACATTCCGGTGACGCCGCGCATGTATCAGAAGCTGGCAGCGAAGATTGAGGGCAAGCCGGAGGAGCGGATTCTCAGCTACCTGATGCTGCGGTCGCTCAAGCAGGCGCGCTACTCGGAAATCAACGAAGGACACTTTGCGCTCGCGGCGCCGAGCTATACGCATTTCACTTCGCCGATCCGGCGCTATCCGGATTTGATTGTCCATCGCATCGCCAAGGCGCTGCTGCGCGAGGGGGTGCGCGGCGAGGGGGTAGTCGAGCATGGCCGCCACAGCTCACCCTGGACACATCCCAACGAAGGCCAGTCGGCCACGATGCGGGTGCCGCACCTTCGGCGCAGTCTCACCGCGCCTAAGGTGGGAGGGATCTTCACTGGAGAGCCGCCCATCCCGGAAGCTGAGTTGGCCCAGATTGCAGAGGAGGCCAGCTTGACCGAGCGCCGTGCGGCGGAGGCGGAGCGCGAGCTGGTGGAGTGGAAGAAAGTTCGTTTCATGCAGGACCGGGTTGGCGAGGAGTTTGCCGCGCTGGTGCTGAATCCGGCCAAGTATGGGCTGTTTGTCGAACTGACTGACCTGTTCATCGAGGGGCTAGTGCCTATCGACACGCTGCGCGACGACCGCTACACCTGGCGCGAGAATACGCACGAGATTATCGGCGAGCGCTGGGGTCGTCGCTTCAGAGCGGGCGACCGGGTGCAGGTGATTCTAGACCGCATTCTGGCGCAGGAACGCAGGCTGCAGTTCTCGATTGTGGAAGAGGGCATCCCGCTTACCGGCAAGAAGGCCGCCGGCTCCCCTCCCAGACCCAAAAAAGAGAAACGCAAAGATGTAAGGTCGCCGGCTTCCAAGGGAAAGAAGCGGTTCGGCAAGAAGGGCAATCGGCGCTGAGGGGGTTGAGCGCGCAGCGCCGCTTGCAACGGCGGAGCGCGCTAAGCGCCGGCTTGCTTCTCGGCGAGGTTGCCGAGGACAGGCACCATGAAGCGCTCACCCTTGGAAGCCTTGAGCACGCAAATCACCCAAATCACGACGAGAGTCAGGATCCCAACGAAAAAGATGATCCAGCCGAGAATGGGGATGATGGCAATGACACAGAGGGCGAACCAAACTATGCTCAGGAAGATCGATTGCCATGCGTGGAAGCGGATATTGCGGTTGGCATTGTAGGGCGCAACCACCAGGAAGATGATCGCCGGGATGATCGTCACGTAGGCCAGCGCGCCGGCGGTGTTGTCGCTGAGACCGGTTTGCGGAGTTTCGTCGGGCACAGGGGGCTCCTTTTGGGGATCGGGAATTGACTGCAAGGCTCGTTCCACGCTCAAACCACGGTGAGTATCCAAATGGTGTGGCCCGGTGGCGGAAGCGAAGAATGAGCGTTAATTTGGAACAAGATAAGAAAAGCCCGGAAAATATGAATTGTCAAGCGGGATTTATTGCCAGAGAAGTGGAAGACCGGTCATAAATTGACAGATGCGATGCCGGTCTGCGGAAGAAACAGGCGAGAATACAACCGCTGCCAGGGCCTCTGCGCGGGGGACGAAAGTTCAAGTGCCGTTACTTGGCGGCCTGACTCTCGGCGATGCCGGCGATCAGGGGGATCCGGAACTTCTGGCCGTTGACGGCTTTCATCACAACCACGATCCACAGGATGAACAAGCCCAGGTAGACCACGCCCCAAATTGGGAGCATCAGGAGTCCGAGGAACAGAATGTGGCTGAGCACGGCTCCCACAATGCTGAGAACGATGATCAATCCAACCGAGGCAACGTTGAACAGAATCGACTGCCAGGCGTGGAAGCGCACGTAGGGGCTCTGGTTATAGGGCGGCATGACGAGGAAGATGATCGCCGGAATGAACGTGATGTAGGCGAGCGCTCCGGCGCCATTGTCAGAGAGTCCAGACTGTGTGGTCGATTCGGTCATGCAGGTTCCTTTCCTGTTCGGGGCCGGTCTTCAAGGCAGCCCGATCCACGCCTGAGGCGGGCTGAATCGCAGCCGAAGGTTCAGGCCACGGGCGGGGTGCTCCCTGGATTAACTCAAGGAAACATTCGATTTAGCCGCTTGTCAAGCGCAATGTGGATCTGGGGTGCGCAATTCGTAACGTGAACACCTCAATTGAATAAGGGGCCGGCAGGCATCCTGGCTTCCTCAAGCAACTGCGCGTCGTTGTTCCGAACGTTGCCGACGCGGTCGCTGACGGGCCAAACGCGCATCTTCTCCGCTGGGAACGGCCGGAGCAGATCGACGGGGGGGCGCGCTGCATTCCCTGGATCGAGCCAGCGGTTATAGTCGCGCGGCTCCAGGATCACCGGCATGCGGTTGTGAACTGGCTCCATCAGTTCGTTGGGATCGGTGGTGAGAATGGTGAATGTCTCGAGCGCCGCGCCCTCCTTGGGTTGCCAGTGCTCCCACAAACCGGCCATCGCGTAGGGCTCGCCGCTCTTGAGTGCGAAGGCGAAGGGGTGTTTGGTTTTTTTGTCGATTCGCTGCCATTCGTAGAAGGCATCCGCGGGAACCAGGCAGCGGCGTTTCTTCATCGCTTCGCGATATGCCGGCTTGGCGAGCACCTCTTCAGCACGAGCGTTGATGGTGCTGTAGCCGAATTTGGCGTCCTTGGCCCAGAAGGGAACCAGGCCCCAGCGCTGTAGCGCAAACTCCCGCCGGCCGGAGTCGCGATTGAGAAGGACTATCGGCTGCACGCTTTGCGGCGCCACGTTGTAACTGGGCGCAAACCAGGGCATATCTTCAAGCTCCACGCCGAACCAGTCGGCGAGGACTTCCTGGGTAGATCGTCGGGCGAATCGGCCGCACATGGTTATCAGGATAGATTGGCGGGGTTGCAGGTATCCAGTTGGATTTACGTCGCCCCGACGGGGCGAGACATTTGATTTGGCCGCGTTCCCAGGGGTGCGCTGCGCTTCCCCTGGGCTATTTTCGTATCTTCCCTCCGGGAAGACGGTGATGCGACTGCGATGCTCAATCCTACCTTTCGGGAAGACTGTGGCGCGTCGGCTTCCCCTACAATGGAATCTGGGAGCTGGAACGAATGGCACACATGGTATTTTGCGTTCGCAACAAGAAAGAGATGGAGGGCCTGGACGAGCCGCCCTTCGACTCAGACTTCGGCGAGAAGATTTACAAGAATGTCTCCAAAGCCGCGTGGGGCGAGTGGGTCGACAGGCAGAAGATGCTGCTGAACGAATACCGGTTGCAGCCGTGGACGCCGTCGGCGCAGCAGTTCCTGGTGGAGCAGATGGAGGAGTTCTTCTTCGGATCGGGCTCGGCGCTGCCTTCGGAGTATGTGCCGCCGTCGCACTGAGGGCTGAGAGGCGTCAGCAGCATCGGGCAGTTGTTTCTTTTCGGCTGCGCTTGCATTGCGGCGTTATGATGCACTCATGCTTCCCCGCATAAGAGGATTTCTACTCCTTTTCACAACTCTCTGCGCGGGCGTGACCGGGGGAACCTGCCGGGCGCAACAAGCCGCGCCCTCCGCCGCGACGGTCCGATACCATTTCGGCGACGATCCGGATGGAAAGCTGGGCTGGGCAAATCCAAATTTCGACGACAGTTCATGGCCGGTTGCGGAAAACGGCAGCGTCCCAACAGCTCCGTTTCATTCCAATGGCTTCGTATGGGCGCGCGTGCACGTTGCGGTGCCCACAGGACTCAATGGTCCGCTGGCCATCCGGCAGGTCCACCCTGAAAAGGCTCCAAGTGCGGAGGAGCTGTATGTCGATGGCCGCCTAATTGGCCAGAGCGGACGGGTTCCGCCAAATCCCGTGCCGATCGTGAAAGGGATGCGGGAGGCGGTTTTCCCACTCGCGACCGACGATATAAACAACGGCAACGTGGCGACCGTCGCGCTCAGAACCTGGGCTCCTCCATCGGCGACAGGGGCGAGGTTTGACGCGCTTTTTGAGGTCGACAGGGAAAGCGTGCTCGACACCGCGGCTCATGATCGAGCCAATTCTCTTCTTCTCGCGCACATGCCGGAATACATCCCGTTCATGTCGCTCTTTACAGTCGGATTGGGGCTGCTTTTTCTGTGGCGCACTACGCGCAGGCAGGAATTGCTGCTTTTTGGGCTCAGTCTCATCGCGGGGCCTGCATGGGTCATTTTCGTGTCGCTCACGGAGATTGGACGGATACCTCTGCACATTCGGTCCTGGGACCTGATTTACTCTCCGCTGGAACTTCTTTTTCCCACTCTATTCGTGGTTTTCAGTTGGACGGCGCTGGCGCTACCGGGGCGCAGGGCAATGTACCTGCTCGTGGGAACCTCGGTTGCAAGCGGACTCTGCTCGTTTGTTGGATATTGGACGTTGAACCGCTCGACCCTGGTCTATGCCATCGGTCTTCTCGCGGGCGGTCTAGCGCTGCTGCGTGACGGGGCCATGACTGGAATTCTGGCATTGTCGCTCGTACGACGGCCCGCAAACCGGACATTCACAGCATTGATCCTGCTGTCGCCCCTGTTTTCAGTTCTGTTGATGCTTGGACTGCTACCCGGAGGGAACGCGCTCGATCTTTTTGAGTGGACAGTCTTGGTGAACAACTATGCGCTGGCCGCAGTGCTGGTGGGCCGCGCGTGGAAGGCCTGGCGCGAGGGTAACGAATATCGGACTGAGCTGGCTTCAGCGCGTGAAGTGCAGCGGCGTCTGGTGCCGGCGACGGTTCCGGCGATCGAGGGCTACAAGATTGGCGCAGCGTATGTGCCCGCAGCGGAAGTGGGCGGTGACTTTTACCAGGTACTGGAGCAGCGCGACGGCTCCGCACTGATCCTGGTGGGCGATGTGAGCGGCAAGGGGCTGAAGGCGGCGATGAATGGAGTGCTGGCGATTGGCGCAGCGCGAGCACTGGCATCGGAACAGCTCAGTCCCGGCATGCTGTTGACGCGGCTTAACGCGGAGCTGGTTGGCTCGCAGGATGGCGGCTTTATCACGTGCCTCTGCGCGCGGATTGAAGCGGACGGCTCGGTGGTCATCGCCAATGCAGGGCACCTGGCGCCGTATCGCGATGGAGCGGAAGTGGAAGTGGATTGGGGATTGCCGCTTGGCATTGCTACTGGCTTCGTTTATGCCGAGAGTATGGTGAAGCTCGCTGCCGGCGAATCGCTCCTGCTGCTCTCCGACGGCGTTGTGGAGGCCCGCAACAAGCAGGGCGAACTGTTTGGATTCGAGCGGACACGGGCGATCTCAACTGAGCCAGCGGAAAAAATCGCGCAGGCGGCGCAGGCCTTCGGGCAGGAAGACGACATAACGGTTGTCAGTCTCACCTTTGCAGGCGCGCTCTGATCCTGGCAAGAGAGGGTTTGTGCTTTCCCGCTCATTCGCCTGAAGAGCGGCGAATGAACGGGGCACCGAGCATTTCGTGCGCACCAACCAAAGAACCTCCGTGCCCCATCCATTTCGCGGACTTTGCGAAATGGGTGGGAAGGCTCAAACTTCGATCAGCCCATGGGATACAGCCCGAAAATAGCCCCTCGAGCAACGCTGCTGGTAGAATGGAAGTTGCCGCACTGTGTGGCATTTCGCCGCCGTGGCGCTCCCAACCCATCGCCTCCTTCGCTCGAAGAAGAGTGGCCTGAACAAAAAGGACAAAACTCCCTGTGACACAGACGATACGCAATATCGCCATCATTGCCCATGTTGACCATGGAAAGACAACGCTTGTGGACGCCATGCTGCGGCAATCGGGAACGTTTCGCGCCAACGAGCAGGTGGCCGACCGGGTGATGGACTCGAACGAACTGGAGCGGGAGCGCGGCATCACCATCCTGGCCAAGAATACGGCCATTAATTTCGCGGGCGGCAAGATCAATATTGTTGATACGCCGGGGCACGCGGATTTTGGCGGCGAGGTGGAACGCGCACTGAAGATGGTGGACGGCGTGATGCTGCTCGTGGACGCGGCCGAGGGGCCGCTTCCTCAAACCCGTTATGTCCTTGCCAAGGCGCTCGAGGCCAAGTTGCCGCCGATTGTGGTGATCAACAAGATTGACCGTCCCGACGCGCGTCCGCAGGAAGTGTTGGACGAGATTTACGACCTGTTCATCGACCTCGACGCCGAGGAATCGCAACTGGATTTTCCAGTCCTATACACAGTGGCCAAGCTGGGCCAGGCGACCACCGATTTGACTAAGCCGGGCACGGATCTGCAGCCATTGTTTGAAAGCATTGTATCTACCATTCCCGCGGCCACGGGCGATGCGGATGGAACGCTGCAGATACTGGTTACGAATCTCGACTACTCCGATTACTTTGGGCGCATCGCGATTTGCCGCGTGTTTCAGGGCACGCTGCACGCGGGCGACGATGTGACGATTTCAAAGCGCGACGGGACGTTGATGAAGACGCGCATTACCAAGCTGTTTACTTTCTCCGGGCTCAAGCGCATTGAGACGACCGAGACTACCATGGGCGACATTGTGGCCGTGGCGGGCGTGGAGGGCATCACCATTGGCGAGACGATTACCAGCGTCGAGAATCCGTCGCCGCTGCCGCTGATTGTGATTGACGAGCCGACCATCGCGATTCAATTCAGCGTGAACAACTCGCCCTTTGCGGGGCGCGAAGGCCAGTATGTGACGAGCCGCAATCTGCGCGAGCGGCTTGAAAAAGAGCTGCTGACCAACGTAAGCATTCGCGTGGAAGATACGGGCTCGCCGGACAGCTTCAAGGTGCTGGGGCGCGGCGAATTGCAACTTGCGATTTTGATCGAAATGATGCGGCGCGAGAGCTTTGAGCTGATGGCCGGGCGGCCCGAGATCGTGACCAAGATGGTGGACGGCGTGCGCATGGAACCGGTGGAACACCTCACCATCGATGTGCCCGAGCAGCACACCGGCACAGTGATTGAGAAGCTGGGGCCGCGCAAGGGCGAGATGACGAAGATGCACAATCACGGCTCGGGGCGCGTGCGCCTGGAGTTTCGCGTGCCCAGCCGCGGACTGATCGGATTGAGAAGTGAAATGCTTACCGAGACGCGCGGGACAATTGTCATGAATGCCTTGTTCGACGGTTATATTCCTTATCAGGGTGAGATTCCGCAGCGGCCCACGGGCGCGCTGATTGCCGATCGCCAGGGAATTACGACCACCTATTCGCTGAACGGATTGCAGGAGCGCGGGATTCTGTTTGTGGGCGCGGGCGTTGAGGTTTACGAAGGGATGATCGTCGGCGAACACTCGCGTGATAACGACCTCGACGTGAATGTGGTCCGCGAAAAGAAGATGACCAACATGCGGGCATCGAGCGCCGATGAGGCGATCCGCCTGGTGCCGGTGAAGGCTTTGAATCTGGAGCAGGCCATCGAGTTCATCGCGGAAGATGAGATGGTCGAGGTTACGCCGAAGTCGCTGCGGCTGCGTAAGAAGGTGTTGCAGCAAAATCGGCGGCCGAAGCGGTGGGAGAAGGGCGGCGGCGAGTAAGCAACTGGGGTCGTTGCAGGTGCTAAACTGGCGGGACGATGTTTGTGGCTGATATCTGGCTTGAGTTTCTCATTCGAGTTTGCATCAACTTGTTCTTGAAAGTTCGGAGCCTGAAGTGGCCCGAGATTCGAGGACAAGTTGACTCGGCGGGACTTAAGAGAAGTGTTGCCGTGGGTGGCACGATTGCAGAAGTTCACTATTTCTATTCGTTTGGCGGCGAGCCGTTCGAAGGCTATAGCAGGGAGCCATATCTCATTCGAGGCCGCGCTCAAGACTACGTTCTTGATCTTCCGCCAGGAACCAAGGTTCGAATCAACGTAAACCCGCGTAGCCCTTCCCAATCTTTTCTTATTGGACCCTAGTTAGAGCCGCCGCTTCGCTTCTTGCACACGCTCCAGCGCCTCTTCCGCAGTCGCGCCAACCGAGGACAAGTGACCCATCTTGCGACCGGCGCGTGGGGTAAGCTTCTCGTAAAGATGCAGACGCACTCCGGAGACCTCTAGCGCGGCGACGAAGTTTGGCTCGCCGGATCCGCTGAGCCAGACTTCGCCGAGCAGATTTACGATTGCTGCCGGCGTTATGAGCGATGTGTCGCCCAGCGGCAGGTTGCATGTGGTGCGGACTAGCTGCTCGAACTGGCTGGTGACGCAGCCGCGCTCGCTCTGGTGATAACTGTTGTGCGGGCGCGGGGCTAACTCATTCACGAACAATTTGCCCTGACGAGTTACGAATAACTCCACACACAAAAGACCCTCAAGATTGAGGCGCGCGATGATGGTGGCGGCTAACTGCTGAGCGCGTAATTCAAGCTCCGCAGGGACGCCTGCGGGAAGCACGCTCCAGGCGAGAATCTGATTCTCGTGATGATTGCGTGCCGCCGGATAACTGCGCACTTCGCCGGATGGGTTGCGCGCGGCCATCACGCTGATTTCGCAGTCGAGATCGAGAGCCTGCTCGGCCACTGCGGGCTGCTCGCCAATGCTCTTCCACGCGGCTGCGGTCGTTTCCTCAGTTGCCCGATCGTCAAGCCCGATGCGCGCCTGGCCACGTCCATCGTACCCGCCGCGGCCGATTTTAAGGAAGACGCGGCCGCCGAGTGCAGGCACGGCTTCCTGTAACTCTTCTTCACTGCGTACAACTCGAAATGGGCCGACGGGAAAACCATTTTCGGCGAGCCACGTCTTCTGCAGCGTTTTGTCCTGGATGATGCGAACGGGCTCGACGCCGGGACGGAGCGGCGCAATGCGCGCGACCTCAGACAGAGCGTCTACGCCGATCTGTTCAATTTCCAACGTCACTGCATCGGCGCCCTCCGCCAGTCTGCGTGCGGCCCGCGCATCGTCCCAGCGGCCTACGATGGTCTGGTCGGCGATGAAGCTGGCCGGGCAGGCTGGTTCAGGGTCCATGACGCGCACGCGATAGCCCATGGTGCGCGCGGCCATGGCGGTCATACGGCCCAACTGGCCTCCGCCCAAAATCGCAATCAGGCCGCCAGGGCGGACAATGGAACTCTTGTCTTCAAAAGCATTGGGGACGCTCACCCTTGCGGCTCCTGATCCAGCTCCTGGTCCAGAACTTCTTGAGTGCGCGCGGCGCGCCATTTATCGAGCCGTTCGTAAAGTGCCGCATCGGTCGCGGCCAGAATTTCAGCCGCCAGCAATGCTGCGTTAGCGGCGCCAGGCTTGCCGATGGCAAGTGTGCCCACGGGAACCCCCTTGGGCATCTGCACAATAGAGAGCAGCGCATCCATGCCATTCAGTTGCGTTGCCGCGACTGGAACGCCGAGCACGGGAACCAGCGTCTTCGATGCGAGCATTCCCGGCAAGTGGGCCGCGCCGCCGGCTCCCGCAATGATGACGCGCAATCCGCGCGCGCGCGCCGTTGAAGCATATTCAAAAAGCCGGTCAGGGGTGCGATGTGCGCTTACCACGCGCGTCTCATGGGGAATCTGAAGGGCGCGCAGGATTTCGACGGCAGCGGAGAGGACTTCGTAGTCGCTCTTCGAGCCCATCACCACGCCAACCAGCGGCTGTTCGTTCATGCGTCGATTATACGATTGAGGGTTGTGCTCTCCCACCCATCCCGCAAAGGGCGCGGTGCCCAGAGGGCGCCCAGATGTGGCACCCTGCGCGAAGGCGCTCCTCAAAATTGAGTTAGCGGCGACGCCAGGCTTCGACGGCTACTTCGATTACTGCAAGCAAGACGCTCGCCGCAGCTAGGAAGCCCTTTGCTCTTTGCCAGCTTTGTTCGTGCCGCTCCATGCGCCGCTCCAGATCAGCAATCCGCCCGCCATTGCCGTCGCTCGTCAGATTTGCCATCTGGGTCTTGAGCACGCTCAGGTCGCTCAGCACCTGCGCTTCGAATTCATTCATCATTCGCATTCACCGAACTCCGTCTGCCATGGAAACACCGGCAACGCCAGGATCAAGATCCCAGCGGCAAGTTAATGAACAATGCCGTTGAGAACTCCGAATAGTTCGGCGGCGTTGAGCCGTCGAACATTCGGATGAAAAAACGGTCGTTGGCGGTTTCGCGGGCGAAGGTAATGCTGGGAACGGTGGCGCGCACAACCACAGTCGGATCTTCGCCCGGCAGAAAGGCGAAGTCGCGCAGCCGTATCTCAAATCCGCCGCCGCTTGGAGGAGTTACTCCGGTGTTGATTGCCACCGTCGTTCCGTTCAGCGTGGTCACAGTAAGGCCGGTAAGATTCTTGAGCCAGGCAGGCGCGATGACCGCTGGAAGCCACGCATCGGCGGGAACAGTGGTGCTGGTTTTGATAGCTAGATCATCAGCCCAGTCATTGGCAAACTGGATAGCATATTCCACCAGGTCAGGATAACTCGCTCTATAACTCACTTTAACCGTCCGGACGACAACCTGCACATCGAGGCTAGTAGAAGGCGCATTCAAGAGCAGTGCATCGCCTGGCCAGACATCCGTCGCGAAGCTTGTCCGGTTGCCGAGGTAAGAACCGCTCCACAGCGCGCTCACTCCGGCGGCGGCCTGCTCAATCGTCATCGCCGCGTTCAAACAGTCGGCGGAACTGCGCGCCGCGGGACTGGTGACTGCGCCGATCCATGAGGCCACGGCAGGCGACCCCGCCTCTGTCAGGGCCAATTGGCTCGCTATATTCACCGCGCGGCCCACTGCTCTGCCGATGGTGCGGTAATTTACTGCGACCTGTTCGCCGGATACAGGCGTATATCCGGTATAAAACACCACTTTGCCGATTCGCTCCAAGTGGCACTCGGCTGCTTCGGCGGTTGTGCCGACGCGACGCGTATAAGGGCCGCCACTGGGAGGCGTGCTGACTACCCAGCCGGAACCAAGATTGGTTAGGTTGATGGCGCGCATGGTCCCGATCAGGTTGATACTGCTGGCCGCCATCACCGTGCACACCTCAGGCAGAGCAGTAACTGCGCCGTCATAGAGAGTCACCGGAATTCCACCAACACCGTCGACAAACTCCTGAATTTCCAGTTGTAACTTCCCTGGACTCACTATAGGCTGGCCGCCATAAGTTATGGCCCCGCTATCTCCAAAGGATCGATAGACGGACAAGGTTCGCTCGCAGTCGGGACAATGCGCCCGGACGCGAAGAGTATATTGGTTGGCTGGATTCACTGCGTAAGTCGATCCCGCGGCTGTACCTTGAATGAGAGGCTGGATTGTAACTGCACCGGTACCCTCCGCCGCAGTCACCTGAAATCCCGCGGTGCAGGCGGCTTGCGTATCCGGGCTGACGTAAAATGCGGCCAGGACGCCTGTGCTGCCTGGAGAAGGAGTCACGCCGACGGCTTCCAGCAGCAGCGTACCGCCCATCTCGATCGGGTCGATCCAGCACAGAAGTGTCTCGCCGTCGATTCCGTCGCCGCCATTCATTACTAGGCCGCCCGCGCCCAGACTTAGAAACCCGCTGGAGCCGGAATTGGCCCACACGGAGTTATTGATTGCGGCCTCATTGAACAACTCGCTGATAATCGTTGACTTCGAAGCGGCAGGGAAGAATGGATCTTCGGCAAGATAGAACTGGGTGGTAACTCCATCGCCGAGAAAGTATTCCGTGACATAGGCGACAGGCTCGTGCTGGCCGCACACTGTTACATCGTTGGCCAGTGCGCGCTTGACGCTGGCCGTAAAAGAGAGACTGGCAAGATTGAGACTTCCGTCGGTCTCGTTGAGGGGATGCACGGTGCTTTGCATGCTGGAAAGGGCGAGCGCTCCACTGACCGCACGGTAGGCAGCGCGTGCCTGGCTGGCCACCTGGCCTGCGCTCTTGCTCCATGACGCGCCGGGGTCCGGAGCGAAGTTGATCACTTGCGCGCTCAGCGATAAGCCGCTCGTAGAGAGCGCTGCCGAGCCGGAGTGCGTTACCAGATTGGTCATCAGTGTGCCGGCTGTGCCGCTGGTTGCGCCCGCGCTTGAAGGCATCAGCAATTGATCCAGCAAAAGCTCGTCACTGACTGCCTGAATCGCAATGCGGTAGCGCGGGCCTTCCATGGCGAACCCGGCATACTCGGGCAGTGGAGTTACTGCGATGTAACCCGTGAAATAGACTGTGCCATCGTCGCCTGTAACTGCGAGTGACTGAGCGCGCGATGGCGTTGACAGGCTACCATTGGCGGGCAAACTCAGGGCTAACTGGCATATAGAGGGCTCGTTCAGTTTGCGTTCGATGGTGAGCGGCCGCGCGGCGTCGAGGGCCGCGGTGTAATCCTGGCCTTGGATTGTGATTTTCATTTTGGCTCTCTAGCTTGGTGGCTTTCTGAATGACATTTCTTGTTACACCAGCGCATTGAGCGCGGGAAGGAAACTGCGATAGCACAGCACGCGCTCTCCATCCAACGGATCGGTTACGGGAAGCGCGAGAAATTGTGCTTTGAGCACCACGCGCGCCTGGCTGCCTGAATTCTTGCTGCTCAGTGGGATCACTGCTTCCTCCGCGCTGGTCATGGTTTGAAGGCGCGGGTAGTAGAAGAAGATTCTTTCGCCCTGGCTGCCTTGCATGGCAAAGAGCGCCGACCATTCCTGATAAAAGCTGCCGCCCTCGCGGTCAACGAATCCGATCAACGCCTGTAATTTTGCGCCTGCAGCCGGAGCGCCAGCGGGCAATGGTTCGGCGAGGATCAGGCCGGTTGTGTTGACTTGCGAAACGAGCGCGACGTTGAAGGTGACGCGGCGAATGTAGTCGATGTCGGAGAGGGCCTGGCGCACATACGCGCCAGATACCGGCGCACCGACGAATCCTGTTTGGCCGGTGTAATCGGCGTCGAGCGCAATGATGGAGCCCGGCGTGAACTTTGCCGCGTCGATTTCCGCAAGCAAGATGGAAGAGGCGGTCGATCCGCTTTGCACCACGACTGCCGTGGCTGCCTGCGCTCCGTCAGCGACGGCGGTAGCGCCGGTTGCTGGAGCCAGAAGGTTCATGTGTTGCGAGCCTGTGGCCAGGGCCATGGTGAGCTTTGTCCAAGTCAGAAACTGCAGGCTCACCTGTGCCTGCAGCGTCTCGCGCACCTGCTCCAGCATTGCGGCTGGAATGCCGGATAACACCGCGGCGGTTTTACTTGCCGGCGTGCGCACGAAATCCTGAATCCAACCGAGGCTGATCCAGGGAGCGGGCGGCGAGTCCAAATTAAATGTTCCCTGCTCGGATGGATCGAAGAGCGCGGGAGTTGCCGCCACTCGATTCACAGGCGCAAAGTATGCGCGTACCCGCCGCGCTACCGGTGCGGGAGCGGAAAACCAAGTCGTCGCCATTTACTCTCCCTGCTCCTGGTAGCTGAAAACCATCACCTTTGCCGAGCGGCTCAACTGGTCGCGCTGACTTACAACGGGCGTAAATCCTGGCTCGTCCCAAAACACGGCCGTCAACATGGTTGCCGGCGGAGTGGCCGTGTAATTGAGTTTGGACGTATAGAACGGCTGAAGAATAGCCACTAACTCCTCGTCCATCTCACTTAGCGAGCGGCCGCGATCTAACCCACCGAAACTTTGTGTTCCGCAGGACTGATACAAGATTTCGCATTCTTCGGCTGCCATGGTGGAACCGAGATCCAGGTCGAAGCCGAGAGCGAGCCAGCGGAGAACGAAAACATCGCTGGGAAGCTGGTTAAATGGGGCTTCGGCCTCTTCTACTAGAATTCCCGGGCGAACGGCGCCGCGTAACAGAATTGTCCTCTCCGGATTAATGGCAACGAGCCGCGCGCGTAGCGCCATATAAAACGAATCTTTCGCATTTTGCATGGGGTGAGCCTCCCGTGCTGCTGTGAGCTGTTAGCTACTTCATACCGCTTGCGGGCGGGCTTCGCGCAACAGGAGCCGGTAGAGATAGACTTGGCCGAAGACTTCGTTGGAAGCGATGGACTCGATAAGGTAACCTTGGCCCGCCACTGTAACCAGCAACGTCATGGCGAAGAGAGATTGGGCGGAAGGCAGATCGAGCGCGTTAACCTGCTGCTGAATGCCGGTTGCTGAAACCAGTAACTCCCATTTGGACTGGCCCCCTTCTTTCCACGTGGGCCGGAGCTTGCGAATTACTACCGGACTTACCACCGCATCGGCGAATGTGGTTGCAACCAGTCCAACCTCGGACTGGCTCGTATCAGTGGTTGTGCCTGTCACGCGCAGAAGAGCCGACGTGCCTGTCAAGCTTCGCAACAGGGCATCGGCCAGCATCTGCGGCGCGTTGGTCGGGTTGCGCGGCGCCGAATCGCTCATCTCTCACCCCAGCCTGTTCGCGACATAGGGATTCAGCCAGGCTTGCACTGTCTCGTCTACCAGCGAACTGGAGAAATACTGCATCTGCATGGTGTCGATCTTGGTTTTGCTGGCATTTAATGCAGGCGTTGATTGGGCGTTGCGCACAATCTGCGCGCAGGCAGTTTTCACGTCGTCGCCAATGATGGCGAGGCCTGCGGTGTAGGTCACTGAGACTTCGTTGTAGGGCAGGCCGAGCACGTTCCACGGCAACGTAAGCTCGCCAGTGCTGGGGTCGTAGTCCACTGTGGTGGGGTCGATGGCAGTCCACTGGCCGGGCAGCGAAAATGCCCAGACAATCTCGAACATCGGCTCGGCGAGCGTCTCTCCGCGACGCGGCTTGGCGTATCGGCCTTGAATGCTGACGAGCGGCGATGTGGCGGTGCCCAGCGGCGCGAGAGGGAGATAACTCAGTAACACGGTCTGCGAACCGGTGGTAAGACGCAGGCGTTCGGCGTATTGAATTACATTCAGGTCCGGACGCCTGCAGTAACTGTTGATCAATGCCGTAGCGGCGGTGATCCAGTCCGCCGTGGTTCCCGCCGGCAATCCGTAGTTGGGGTAATCCGTTGGCAGCAAATATGCCATGATGTTCCTCCGGAACAGTGAACAGTGGACAGTGAACAGTGGACAGAGATCGCGGAACGATCGCTTCTGCCCACTGAACAATGTTTCCAGGAGATCGCTAATTACCGGTCGACTAATACCTGGTAGTGGGCGTAGTTAGCACCTTTGACTACCGGTGCGCCGAACTTGACGGCCACATATTGATAGGTCATCGAGTTAGGCAGGCCTAGCTGGAAAATGCGCGGGGTGGGGTCGCCGAGCCAGTGATACTCGATGAGATCCTCGGTGACGATGTAGGCGGGAAGCACGGCCGTGCCGGACCCTGGCGTGCCGGTGTAACTCAGGCTCCAGTCGGGAATGAGCGGCAGATCTCCGGCCTGCGTGGATAACATCTTCACGCGAATGCCGCCGGTGATGTTATCGGTATTCAACACCACGTTGAATTCGGTTTTCATCTCGCGGTCAATCAAGTCGAGCAGGACGGGGTTGGCATAGATAGCGGTGGGTCGCACTTGAAAGCCGTTGCTGGCGACCATCTGGGCAACCGCAGACTTGATGCCGTCGACGATGGAAGCCGAGGTGCCGATGGTGGTGGTGAGACCGCCGGCGACGATCTGCGCTGTGACGCCCATATACTGCGTGGTGGTGGGGGTGGCGAGGCTGGTGTCGTTGCCGTTCCAGAGAGCCACGTCGTGCGCAACCATGACGCCGCTCACGGTGTCGACCAGGTCTTTGGCCTGCAGATAGGCGAACTGCTTTTGCTGATCGCCGAGTTCGATGTCGAAGAGATTGTAGTTGATCTGCGAGACGATGGCCTTGAGCGGCACGCTGCGCTCCACGCGGGTGGGACTCACAACCGTGGGCGAGATGCTGCGCGGATTGACGAAGCCGGCGGTGCCGGGATTGGGGATGGCCGTCTCTTCAAAGAAGCGCGAGGGGTGTCCGGTGGCGGGGACCTGCTTGATGCGTTGCCCGAAGGGGCTGGAACGCCGGCAGATGTCGAAGATTTCGGTTTGATATAGCGGAACTTCGATTGCGCCCGGCCCGATGTAGTCCGCTGCCGCGTGAATGTCTGCAAAGGTTGCGTTCATAGGTCTCCGCCCCCTCCATGGGGCTGGTTTCAGATGACAGGTGACAGATGACAGTTGACAGTGGTCAATCTTGTCAGCCGCGTTTATGCGATCGCGCCCGCGCGGAGTAGCTGCGTCTTGACCGCGATGCGCTGTTCCAGGCTGAGGCCGGATAACGCTGCGTCGAGAGCGCGAACGTCCACCGGGCCGTCGGCGATGCCGTGCTTGGCCAGCATCTCGGAGGTGGACGCGGGCAGCGTTCTGCGCAGAGGATTCGCGACGGTTGCCGCGGATGCCTTCAGCTCGGCCAGTTCCTTTTCCGTTGCTGCGAGTTTTTCCGTCAGCTCCAGCTCCCGGCGGCTCTGCTCGACGGTAGCCGAGATTCGCTCCACCTCGCCGCTCAATGCGGTCGTTGCGATGAGCCGCTCTTCGAGCCAGTGGAGCGTCTTCTCGAGCAGCGCGGTCGCGGTTTGCAATCGTTCGCCAATGTCTTTGTGTTCGATTTCCATGTCCTTCCTTTCATGAGGTGACAGATGACAATTAGTGTTTGCCAGTTATACGGTATTCGTTGGTGGTTAGCGGCACCCTTCGGCTTGCCGTTATTGCGCTTTCTTCCGGTTCGCAGTTGCATGAGCGCAGAGGTTTCCCACCCTTGAATCAACGAACGATTCAAGCATGGGGCACCCGGCAACTGTTTTGAGCCGGATGCAGCAAGTTAGCCCCCGTTTCGCGGGGTTAGCGAGTTGGCAAGTTAGCGGCCAGAGCCGGTGGGCGACTAACTCGCCATGCGGAAGCTGGTGGCGCGGTAGGCTGCCTTCTCACGCAGTAGAATCGCGGCTCCGGTAAAGGTTACGCGGATTAGCTTCCACACCTCAGCGCGCAGATCTTCAACGCGCGCGTTGGCCAGTTCATAACTCATCCCCATCGTCTCCGGCGCTTGCGCCTGGATGGAGCGAGCCGCTTCGGGAAAGTCTCTTCCGTACAGATAGCCGCTCACCACCAGGCGCTGGCCGATCAGGTCTGCTTCGGTCAACACTCCGATTTTGCGCCGCGCATCGTGCCCATCCCATCCCGGCCGATAGTCCACGCCCATGCCCAGCAGCGAGGGCAATGCCGCTTGTGCTGCTTCGCGCGTCAGCATCACCCGATGCCCGCGCGCCCCGGCAGGCGCTTTGTCACTGGCTACGTTGACCACCGTCAATACTCCTTCGAACGGAACCCGGTTGGGGTGTCCGTCCACGTGAGGAAACTTCACTGCCATTGCTTCCAGTCGCATGCGCTCTCCGTGGGTGGAGCAGGGAATAGGGAACAGGGAATAGGGAATAGAAAGCCGGAGATAGGGCAACAGGGTTACGCGCGGCGTTTATTGGGCCCGCTACGGATGAAACGGAACCCGCAAGGGCTGATGCCCACGCTCTCTCTCTGGCGCGTTCGGCATGACTGAAGTCATGCCCTGTTACAAGGCTCGCAAGTGCCGCATTGACGAGATGCTTCATAAGGCTTTGGTGTTATGCATCTCTTGCAGTTGGGCATAGCTCCTTGGTGCCGATTCCTATTCCCTGTTCCCTATTCCCTGTTCCCTGCTTCTTCGCCCGTTAACTGCACCGCGCTGTCCTGGCTAAGCGGGCCCAGCCCGCGCATGGCGCGCACTTCATTCACGGTGAGAACCCCGGCCTGGAGCAGCTGAACCTGCACTGCCAGCTCCGTTTCTTCATCCCGCGCGTTCAATTCGTTGAAGACAAATTCAAACTCCCGCCAGCCGATGCACTTGGAGAACAGATCCCGCGTGATATGGCCGGCAAGCAGCATGGCCAGGGGCGAGATGGCGCCGCGGAAAGCCTCGTCAGTCATCTCCGCGGCGGTGGATTGATTGACATCGGCTTCGAGACCCAGCATCAGCGGCGGCAGCCCGAAAGCGTTGGCCACCATGCGGATGAGAAACTCCTGCCAGGCGAGGCGCAGGTCGGCGTCGGTGCCCTGGGCGAAGCGCAGCACCTCGGGCTTCTGCTCGGTGGAGATGAGGGGCACGCGGCCGGTGCCTTCGATCTCGTCCTGCCACCAGCGGATGAGGCGGTCGTGCTGCGTGGGCGTGGCCTCATTGAGCCACAGCGCATATTGCGCGACGGCGTTGGCGGCCAGCTTGCCGGCGAAGCGGTGCGCGCTGAGAAACTGGTTCACGGTTTCAAAGGCCACTTCAAGCGGGCCGAGGCCGAAGGGCGTGAAGCTGCGCGGGTTGAGGCGAATGTAGATCAGCTGGTCGTCGCGCAACTCGATCGCGCTTGATTCCAGTTGGCCCGCGATGGCCTGCGCGTACCGCGGAGTTTCCGGCTGCCCGTCCCAGCGCGCGTTAATCCGAATCGACGCGCCGTCGACAGGCCACAGCATGGCGGGGCGCTCCGGGTCGCCGGTCGATTCCATCTCAATGGCGCCGAAGCCGCCGGTGAGCGCGTCTTCGATAGCCTGTTCAATCAGAGTGCGAAAGCTGTCGACGGCGTTGGGCTCCTCAAGCGTGCGGCGAAGGGCGCGCAGCTTGCGCTCGGCAAAGGCCACATCGCCGGGGCGTACGCCGCGCCGTACGCGAATCTGCCAGTCCATGGCGGCGATGCGATCCTTGATGACGTTGATGGCGCGGCGGACTATGGGGGTTTCGGCGAAGCGGCGCAGATTGGCGGGCGTGGGCTTGGGCAGAAGCTTGCCGGGAAACTGGACGGGGCTGAGGATGGCGGGGAGCGCAAGCGTCTTTCGCTCCGCTTCCGCAGTGGCCGCACTTGCGGTGAGGTCAGTCTTCTGTCCGATGGCTTGACGCCAGATATCCCGCAACTGTTCCGCTACTCTCACGCGAACCTTCCTTTTTTCCCAAGAAAAGCAAAAGGCGCATCCCATTCGGGGTGCGCCTTCTGATTTTCTTTTCCAGTTATGAGCGAATGGCTCTTAACTGCTATTCATTGATCTCCGTTTGTTACCAACAAGTCTGATGTTACAGGAATGCTTGGAAATTGAACGCAAACTTTCCGGAGATATTTTTGATGCCCAGTTAGCGAGCAGTTACAAGGAGTTAGGGTGTTTTCCGGAGGTTCGGATAAGTGTACATAGTATTGACAGGCTCAAGTCAGCGAGATCCATGCGAGCAGCCGGCAGTCAATTTTGCAAGAGGACGCGCCTCGGTGGCTGAAGCAAGGATGGGTTTTTGACGCCATCTCGAATCTGTCTGCTGTCCCGCTGTGAACTGCTTTTCAAATTCGCAGCTCGCGGCGGGCGGTCTCGGCTACGCGACCGAGGTCAGAGGTAGTGAGCACGCGGATGTGGTGCTCTTCCATGGTCTCGACGCCGAAGCGATACATCTCCAGGCGCTCCGGCTCTTCGTCCGTGGCTCCCAGCTTTGCCGCCGGCTCGATCACGGCTGTCAATTCGAGCTGGGCTTTCTCAACCCGCTCCACGCCTGCCCGCAATCCGGAGGCCGAAAACGCCAGCACCTTGGCCATCTCCACGCCGGGTTCCAGGCTCACGGCGTGAAACATGCGAATCATTCCATTAGGCCGGTAACCGGCGTCGATCTTCAGCGGGTCGCCGGGCCGGGTGTATGCGGACGCGGCGATTCGCTTGCGCATCAGGTCCCACACGCCGGCCTGCTCGAACTCCGCGCGCATGCGCGCCTGGATGGCCGCGCGGCCGCTCAGGCGCGGCATTTTTTCGCGCGGCGGCGGGTCTACATAGAGGCGCATCAGCTCTTCGACCCCGGCGGGAATGCTCTCCGCCAGATAGGCCTTGGACTCGGTCATCTGCACGCTCAACGAGAGCGATTCCCGAAGCAGCCGCATCAGGTCGCCGTCCGGCTCAGCCTGGAAGCGCCGCCTCAGCTCGCCCTCCATGGCTTCGAGCAGCGCCGTGTCGGCGTCCGGATCGAGGCAGCGCAGGCGGCGCCAGTCGCGCGTAAAACGGACCTGCGGCGGGTCTGGCGCGGACGAACCTGGGCTGTTCTGCTCGCGCAGGATCACGCCAATATGCACGTACTCGTTGCGGACCGCATCCGGGACATAGCGGAGCAGATGAAACTCGCACGCCCGCCGCTCAGGGTTGTCGTTCATCGATGCCCGCCTGGCTCCTTCCTGCCGGTTGTTCATTGGTTCGCTTACATCACCGTCCTGGCAATGGTAGTACTCCAGTGCTTATTGGTCCACGGTGCAATTTCTGTTTGTTCCTGGGGGCTGCCCCAATTGGGAAAGGGTTTTCGATCGGACCGGGCAAAGTCTTCAATCAACTCGCGGATGCGGCCGCGGCGGGCGAGCAGCTTCTCCACCAGGGCTTCCATTTCGCTCAAGTTGCCGCCATACCACTCCGGCGGGACTTCATTGGCCGCCGCCCACACCGTCTCCGCGGCCATGGTCTCGAGACGCGACAGGCAGGGCTCGAACGACTCCCATCCGGTTACCTCGCGGTAGACGTCGTTGCGGTAGTAGACGCCCCGCAGGGCGATATCCTCAAACTTCCACTCCCCGGCGTGAAAGCAGTAGCCGTGATCGATGAACACGGCGCGATAACGGCGCTCGCGCTGCCTGCGCGTGAACACCGCCTGGCGACCGTTGGAGTTGCCGGTCCACTTATCGAGCGCCAGGATGCCGGCAAACTCGCCCAGGTTTTTGACCTCCGCCAACTGCTCTTCAGGCAGGTAATCGACCACCTGGCCGGGCATGAGGCCGCCCACAAAGCGCGACCCGAACTGCAGGCCCGGCTGGCATGGGACGCGGGTACGGCCGAGGTCGATATCAAGCTGCGGCGTGTGCTCGATCAGCCACGCGGAAACTTCAATCAATTCGACTTCAGGAACCGTGAGGCCGGCAGCCAGGGCCAGCCGCGAGGCGAGAAGTTCGTTGGCCAGCACGCGCATGTGTTGCGGGTTGTTCTGGAACTTGACGACATAGACACGGCCGTCTGCGCCCAGCATTAACTGGCCCTGTGCGCCGCCCCGCATGCGCCGGATATGCTGCACCGCCAGAACCGCCAAGACCGCTCCTTGCTGTTTCAGGTTGCTGTTTGGAATAGTACAAGGGCGAGGGAATAGGGAATAGGGAACGGGAACAGGAAACAGGAAATAGGAAACAGGGCAGTCTTCAATTTGAATTGCCATTTTTGCCGCAAATCTTGATTCCTGATCGCCGATCTCCTGCTTTCTCTACCCGCCTTCTGATCCCTGACCGCTAGACCTATTCCCTTTTCCCTGTTCCCTGTTTCTCTCACCGCGCCAGCAGTTCGGCCCGCGCACCCAGGCCGATGGCCATGGCCATTACACGGTCGTCGTGCGTGCCGGAGCGCGCGCCGGTGCTGCCGTTGGGCAGACGGACGAAGCTGCGGCACTCGCCCAGCAGGCGGCCGCTCATGAAGCGGTCGGGATGCTCGACGAGCGCGGCGCCGAGCTGTCCGAGGACAGCAGGGCGAGTGAGGGATGTAGTGAGCCATCCGGGCTGACCGGCGTGGCGGTAGATACGCGTATAGTGGCACGCCGTCTCTGCCAGCGCCAGGACGCCGGTGCCGTGGTTGTTTCGTTCCACCACCAGCCAGGCGTGGTTGTACTCGGCCGCGAGGCCGGTGATCAGGCGGGCCAGTTCCAGGCCGGCGGCGTGGCCGGAGTACTCCGCGCACTGCAGGCCGGTTTCCATCTCCAGGACCTCGGCGGCGGCGAAGTCGCCCTCACTGCCGCCGCCCGCCGGATCGACCGCGACCAGATATTGCTTTCCTTTCATAGGCGGGAGCCAGACTTCAAGCTCACCATTCATCCGCCGCTCATGAGGCGCGGGCGCTGTGGCCAGCCGCGCTTCGATCACGGCAAGTTCGAAGACCGAGTTGCCGCCGGCCAGGAAGCAGCTCTGCTCGTCTTCGGCGTACTCCTGCCGGGCCAGACCGCGGAAGCTGGAGCGAATCTGCCTGCGGTAGGCGATCTGC